>Ga0056116_1000103_pt1 | contig 25907 bp, 21 predicted proteins | sample WorMetOlspDAHAB2_FD_67352 | JGI IMG/M metagenome (GOLD analysis project Ga0056116, IMG submission 67352) | Marine gutless worms symbiont microbial communities from Max Planck institute for Marine Microbiology, Germany - Olavius sp. DAHAB.2 ...
ATATAAAACCATATGAAGCTTTTTCATTAAGAAATTCTCCTCTTCAACACAATCAGTAAAACAATAATCGTCGAAAACGATATTAATGAAAGCATTGGAATCGTTATAAAACCAAACAAATCCAGGTAAGTCTCCGAGCATGATACGCCCTGGCTGCAAGGTTGTATTCTTTCGGGGATAAATCCGGAATACAGAAGGTAATGATAGAATGCGAAGCCCCAACCAACTAAAGCAAAAGGAAGGGTATACCGGATAATGTTTTTATCAAATGGAAAGAGCCCTGCAATTAAAATCAATACCAGGGGAAACATGAATACTCTCTGATACCAGCACAAGGCGCAGGGTGGAAATTCCATGACTTCGCTGAAAAACAAACTGCCCAGAGTCGAGACACAGGCAATGATCCAGCATATAAAAACAATCATCCAGTTTGAGTTGGCCCTTTGATCCGAATTAGCCATGTCAGCTATTTTCTTGAATTAAACTTCGAAAATACTTAAGTGCGCCGGGGGCGGCCCAATCCCTTGGGCCGATAATTTCTTCTAATATCCTTCCTTGCTTATCGATAATAAAGCTTTCCGGCACACCGGTTGTCCGATAGCGATTATTTAAGGTACCGCCGCTGTCGATCAGCGCCGGGAAACTCAGCTTGTTTTTTTTCATAAAAGGCCGCACAACATCAACCCCTGATTCGTCGATACTGACCGCTAAAATTTCAAATTTTTCATCCTTCAGCTCTTGATAGAGCTTTTCCATGGACGGCATTTCTGCCACGCAGGGAGCACACCATGTGGCCCAGATATTGAGAAGGACCACCTGGCCCCTGTAATCGGCTAAACTGACCATTTTGCCGGTCAGGTCAGGCAGCGTGAAATCCGGAGCGTGCGTACCTTTTTTAAACCGTTGCTTTCCGGCTGTATCGAAGGACGATTTGTTGGTTTGAAGCAGGATCATGACACCAATACCGATACTCAACACCAAAAGCAGTATAATGGATTGGTGGTTTACGCTTCGAACTTTTTGACTTTCTTCTTTCATAGAGGCTCCTGAATTGTAAGGGGCTATATGCCACGTAGTGGTGAAATTGTCAATGCCGGTGTTGTTTGGGTAAATTTTTTCGTAGCCGTTGCCAAATTGACAAGGATAAGCGGGAAAGGTGGATATGGCTTTTTCCAATTCAGAAGGTATGATTCGGCCCTTTTTATCTGATTTTATTTTAACGACATTGTCGGTTCCGATACCCAGCAAATTGGCAGCAGTTTCAAGCGAGTAATGGGATTGTTCTGATATGTAAGCGGTCAGCTTGTCAAGACCAGCCATTCCACTGTGTCTGATCTGTTGTTAAGATACGCGTTGATCGAAGAGGGGCTCCTGGAGAAAGGCGCTGATTTCGAACCAAAAGACAAATAAGTCCGATTGGCGGTGTGGCTAAAAATTTGAGAGAAACGCGTAGTCCATTTAGTCAATGACATCACCGAGTTTTCAATTTCTCATTAATTTTCATGCAGGATTCAGTTATTAACTTTGACTTTCTATCTTTATATATTTGCGCCCGACTGCTGCGAAAGTAGTGCCGACTATTGCTCCCAGTGATGCAGAAGCGACATAAGATACGATGATAAAAGTTTTCGCCATTTCAGGATGGTTAGTACTGATCAGAGAGGTGAGCGCCGGCAGAAGAGCAGTGCCGATCCCAACTGCGGCGCCATTAAGTGTGCCGTGAATAATTTTTCCCGGACCCTGGCCACTAAGATGTTTTAATAGCCACATATCGACGCTGTATCGATTGAGATAGGCCCCAATCGGACATCCAACCGCCAGACATAAGGCCAGACGGAGTAAATATACTTCGCGGAAAGGAACAAAGAGTACCATGCTCAAAAACCAGCCGAAGGAGGGAAGGGCGCAATGGAACAGGCCGACCAATCCGGCCCGCTTAATGTATAAATCAGTTAGCTTTTTCATACTTACTCATTTGGAAAAGATTAATCCGGCAAATCAATTAGATTTCCGATAAACGTTTTAAGGAAAAATCCCATCTAAGCCAGCAACAGACCTGGGAATCTTTTCATTTTTGGACTTAAAAAGACCTTTGAATTTGCGATAGTGGTCCGAAACAAACTCTTTACGCCAATGATGCCTGAATCCGAAAAATTGCGCGTACGGTAATTGAACCGGTCGCTGCGGATAAGCTCAAAGCCTTTTTTGAGCTCCTTAACCGGCAATCGTATGAAACTTTGATTTAGGCAAGATAAACGGATTAACAGGATCTTTCTTTGATTAGTCGTAGATTATCCTGTTGATACGGTTGATCCTGTAAAAAATTAAAGAGTCAGAATACCTCACTTCGAAGTTCGATGTTCATCAGTTTTTTGACTTTAATCGTGCACCTCAATGGTCGTCATCATACCTGCCTCTGCATGCGATTGGATATGACAATGCGTCAGCCAGATCCCTCGATGTTCGGGCACGAAACCAATGGTGACGCTTTCCCTGGGGCCCACCAGGACCGTATCTCTTGTAAATTGTTCAACAGCTTTTTGGCCGTTGCGCTCCAGAACCCTGAAGAAAACCCCGTGAATATGCATGGGGTGAAGCCGCGAACTGCTGTTTTTAAAAACGATCTTCCGTGGCGCTCCCAGCGGATAATCAACCTTGTCGGCATCGGGCCACAACTTCATGTTCATGGTCCAGCCAATGCCGTATTTGCCGCCGCGAATGGCGTTTAAATCCCAAGTTTTAGCCACCTGAACGTTTTCAAACATTTCGGCAGGGATAAAATTTGCTTCATTTGGGGGTGTAAACCCAGGAGTTATTGCAGATTCTAATTGTGCAACCTTTATGGTCGCCAGTAGAAATGGTTTTCTGGTGAATCTATCTTCAACGGTGAATTTTTTTCCGCCTGATTGCTTTGGTATTGTGATATCCAGATCAATGCGATTGCCCGGCGACAACACGAATCGGTTGAGGGGAAAGATTTGCGTTACCGGCCTTCCGTCCACTGCAATGACATCGGCTGATAAGCCTTCGATGCGGGGTACGAAAATGCGCGCATTGGCACCATTTATCATGCGCAGACGGATACGCTCTCCCGGGTTTACTGTGAATTCAGGCCGGAATTTGCCGTTGATAGTCGGCGCGTTGCCCCAGCGGCCGTCGTGCATCAGATCCCGTCCGGTATTAAACTGGGGGTATATGCTGCCGTCTTTTTGCAAAAGCCAATCGTCCATCAGCCATACCAGGTCCCGTGACCAGGGCTGTTTAACGGCCTCCTCAACAATGAATACCCCTTTCAGGCCGCGTTCCAGCTGTTCGCTGGAATTGAAATGAGGATGATGCCAGAAGGTTCCCGCATCTTCGAGTTTCAGGCGATATATAAAACTTTCGCCAGGTCCGACCGGGGCTTGGGTGACTCCCGGAACCCCGTCCATGGCATTGTCGATGCGTAAACCATGCCAATGGATGCTCGATGGTTCTTTGAGATTATTTAAAAAATTAACTACCAGGGTCGAGCCCTCCTTACCACGAACAACGGGCCCCGGTATCTGGCTATTGTATGACCAGACCGGGGTTTGTGTATCAAAAAACGGAAACTGATAAGTGCTTTCCTTTGCTTCCAGCTTTAATGACTGTTGAGCATAAGCATAAAATTGACCGGGCAATGACAATATAAGGGTCAATATTATCAATCTGCAAATATTCATTTTATAATCTCCTGGCAGATGAATTTTACTTTTTAGATTATTGTGTATTCTACAATGTAATACATTATTCGAAAGTTTCATGAACAGTGTTAAAAAAGTAGAAGCATAACGTCTCGATACCCGTTTCTGGTTCGAATATTTTTTCTGTAACTAAAATTCTGTTTCTGAAATAACTGTCTAGTGAAGTGTTAGGCACATAACTGGTACATTTTTTTTTCAGAAAAGCCGATCAGTGTGTCGATATCTGCTCCTTGGGCAAAATTCTACTTGAAGGCATTAACGGAAAAATTAGTAAAAAATGCCTTTGAAATCGGCAATTTTGTCGGAGACTGAGACCGAGTTTTTTTCAACCTTTGGATAAAATTATTCTCTTGCCTTGATTTACCACTATGTGGCATAATGGGTGCCGATTTAAAAGTTGCAATTCAAAACCAATCGGAGGCATATTAATGAATCTATTCACTAAAAAAAATAAAACCATCACGGATCCGGTCTGTGGAATGGCTGTGGTAACAAACCTAGCGGGCATAACCGCAAAAATCGATGGAGAAATTTACTTTTTTTGTGCAGAAAGTTGCCGAAAATCTTTTGAAGAAAATCCGCATAAATATCTTTGCTCTGAGTCTGCAAAAAAGAAGGGCATCTGGGGACGCTATTTAGCAAGACTAGAAAAGACTTCCGGCGGTAAGTCGATGAAATGCCATTAGGCATAGAGAGCAAGCGGACCTGCATTTTTTAAACTGATTCGGCTATTCTGCGAAATTATTTTGCACCCACCACATCTCCTGCATGGCCCTGATATCGACGAAACCGAACAGCACCCCAAAAAGACCTCCCCCGGGTATGTGAAGCCAGAAGAACATCGGAGAGATATAGATTTTGAGCCACATGGCGGCAATATCAATAAAGACACCGACAAAAGGCAGTGCGACCAGCCAGGTTCGAGTTTTAATCCCAAGATCCAGAAACAGGGTTATGGTACCCATAAAAATAAAAATCATGTTTATGCCGAAAAGATGAATGTGGGTCCATTTAAGGAGCCAGACGAACTGTTCCGAGTGAAAGAACGAAGGCTTTTCAGTCTCTTTCTCAGTTAGCTCTTCGGCAAACAGGTCACCACGGCCCTCATTTGCATCGTCATCATCAGGTTGCTCCATCTCCGGCATCGATTTACTGCCCCGATGTTCCATCTGTGAAGATGAAAAGAAGGTAGGTATAATATCATGCACGATAATTTGCCCCATGGCGCCGGCCATTGCAAGAGCCATTGTTAGAATTACACCAGAGACAAGGGCTTTAGCCGGTATCGGAAATGTTTTGAGTTTAGGCCAGATTCGGTTTTTATCTTCAATACTATTCGTGTTCAATTGGTAAAAACTCCTCTCCATTTCTAAAATTTAATCTAATAGCCTGCGGACTACATCGGTGAGATCGGGTGTTAATATCTCACTCGCCGGTAAAGTTGGATCCGGCATACTTCCCGTCAGAATTTAAGAAGATGTAGACCGCCTTTGGATCTCCTTCTTTGCGCTGAAAGGAAACCACTATCTCATTTTTGCCTTCATGCGTTCGTATTGAAATTGTTACCTTTTGAAGGCCAGTCTCCCAGCTTTGGTCCAGTTTGTCTTTGCTGATCAGCTGATCAAATAATTTGGTAGCCTTTTGCAGGGCCTGCAACTGAGTAAATTTATCTGCATGTTTGCCACCGTGACCGAATGCCAGGGTAGCCGTAATGATGGCCGCAGCCATGACGATTGAAGTTGCTATCCCTCTGTTCATACGAAAATTCTTCATGATACCCACCTTTTCTGTCAAACACTGAATATTTTCCTGACCGTCTGTTTGATTCGTTTATGCTGCTTAATTTTTTTTAATCAGCAAACATTATGCCACAATGTGCCATTAATCAATATTAACAATTCGTTCTGAAAAATAAACTACATAAAAGGAAGAAATTTTTTTAATTTTTTCGTTTTCTTGAGCGGACCTGATGACGGAATCAATCAAGTGCAATTAGAAGAGTGAATTGCAGAAAAAGACAGATGCGATAAAAATTCGCACCCTGCAGATGATCGCGCCATTGATCGCCAAAAAAGTTTATCGCTTTCAATATTTTTATTGACAGCGTACAAAGTTTGTTATACCTAACTTTTTCTGTTTATGGTATAGTCAGATAATCTATTCCATGGAGGCATAAATTGTTATGCGGGTTAACATGCGCAAAATGAGCGATAATCAAACCGGGACGATTGCGGCAATTAAAGTGGCCGGTGACCTGGGCCGGCGCATTCGGGATATGGGACTGGTGCCGGGTACGGAGATAAAGATTCAGGGACGGGCGCCACTTTACGATCCGGTGGCATTGAGGGTTCGCGGCGCCACGATTACGTTACGAAATAATGAAGCTGACGCTATTGAAGTGGAGGTAAATAATTGATGCAAGCAACGGTTGCCCTGGCTGGTAATCCGAATTCCGGCAAAACCACCCTCTTTAATGAACTGACCGGTGCACGGCAGCATGTCGGCAATTATCCGGGCGTGACGGTCGAAAAAAAAGAAGGCACTTACACGAATAAAGATTTTCAGTTGCACATTGTCGATCTGCCCGGTACATACTCGCTCACGGCCTATTCCCTGGAGGAAGTGGTGGCCCGGGAGTTTCTGGTCAACCAGAGACCGGAAGTCGTCATAAACATTGTGGATGCCTCCAACCTGGACCGCAACCTGTATCTGGCCGTTCAATTTCTGGAAATGGGCATTCCGGTCTGTATTGCCCTGAACATGATCGATGTGGCCAAAAAACGGGGCATTGAAATCAACGCCCGAAAATTATCCGCCCTGTTGGGCGTCCCGGTGGTCCCCACCATTGCCCGCACCGGCCACGGGAAAAAAGAATTGATGGCCAGCGCCGCTAAGATCGTGCAGGAAAATATGGAATTTGTTCCGCTCAAAATATCTTACGGCGACGATGTCGACAGCGCCATGATCGAGATGGAAAAAGAGATCGAAGCCCACCAGCTGCTAACCGACAACTATCCGGTGCGCTGGGTAGCCTTAAAATACATGGAAAATGATGAGCAAATTCTGGAGAAGGGCCGGCTGCAAAATCCGGAACTTGCTGCCAGGCTGCAGGAAATGGTCAAAAAAGTGTCCCATCACCTGCAGGATACGCTGGATACTTATCCGGAGGCCATGATCGCCGACCAGCGTTATGGGTACATCAAGTCGATTCTGAAGCAGGGGGTCATCTATCAGAAGTACGATCAAAACCGGCTTTACAGTTCAGATAGAATCGATAAAGTGTTGACCAACCGGTTTCTCGGCCCACTCATTATGCTGGCAATCATTGCCGGGCTCTATCATGTGGTTTTTACCTACAGCGAAGTACCGGTGGGTTGGCTGGAGACCATCTTTGGCTGGATCAGTGCCGGGGTGTCTGCCATTTTACCGGACGGTCTTTTGAAGTCCTTGATCGTCTCCGGTATTATTGACGGTGTCGGCGGGGTTCTGGGATTTGTGCCGTTGATTATGTTTATGTTTTTCGGAATTGCATTTCTGGAGGATTCCGGCTATCTGGCCCGGGTGGCATTTATGCTGGACCGGGTGTTTCGAATTTTTGGTCTGCACGGCAGTTCGGTGATGGCATTTATCGTATCCGGCGGTATTGCGGGAGGGTGTGCCGTCCCCGGAGTAATGGCGACCCGGACCTTAAAATCCCCACGCGAGCGCTTGGCAACGCTGCTGACCGTACCCTTTATGAATTGCGGTGCCAAGCTGCCGGTGTTTGCGCTCTTGATCGCCGCCTTTTTTGCCCGGTATGAGGCATTGATCATGTTTATGATTACCCTGGGTGCCTGGGCCGGAGCGCTGCTGGTAGCCAAGCTGCTGCGGGTTACGGTGATAAAAGGCAGCGCCACGCCCTTTGTGATGGAATTGCCGCCCTATCGGATGCCGACCTTTAAAGGCCTGGCCATTCATACCTGGGAACGAACCTGGCAGTACATCAAAAAAGCCGGTACCATCATCCTGGGGTTTTCGGTGATTCTGTGGGCCATGATGACATTTCCCTCATTGCCCGATTCCAAAGTGGTCGAGTTTGAGGCCCGGCGTCAAGCCATATTGAATGCTGCTCCAACCGCGAGCGTCAGTGAACTGGAAAGCATCCCTGAAGGGGCTGAACTTTCCCGCGAGGCATTGTCTTTAAAAGAAAAATTAAACGGCATTCGTTTCCAGGAAGCCGAGACCGCGTTAAGGTATTCGATTGCCGGGCGGATTGGAACTACGCTGGAATCCGTATCCCGCTTAGCCGGGTTCGATTGGCGCACCAATATTGCCCTGGTCGGAGGATTCGCGGCCAAAGAAGTGGTGGTTTCAACTCTCGGTACGGCTTATTCCCTGGGAGAGGTCGATCCCGAAGAAACCGTGGCACTATCCGATGCACTGGCCAAAGACCCCGGCTGGTCGCCCCTGGTGGCCTTGGGATTAATCGTTTTTACCATATTTTATTCTCCCTGCTTTGTTTCGGTGGTTTGTATCGCCCGTGAGTCCGGTTCCTGGAAATGGGGGGCATTTGCGATCATGTTCAACACCTTGCTGGCGTTTGGTTTGGCGATTTTGATTTATCAGGTAGGATCGCTGTTTGTCGGCTAGCGGCGTTGTTGGATACTGGATACTGGGTGCCCGATGGGAATGACGACTGGCGATGCGAGGTGTCAGATTTCAGGTGTCAGATAGCGGACGTGCGAAAAATTGAAAGATACAGGATGCCGAAGAGGGTTGACGATTGAAGTTTGAAAAATTCTTAAAAAATGCGCAGGATTAATTTAGGACATTAAATGGAAAATCTGATTGTTATCATCATTGTCGCTGTAGCAGCAGGTTTGCTCGGGCGCCATTATTATAAAAAATATAAAAAAGGAAATTCGTGCAGTAGCGGGTGTACTTCCTGTGCAACCGATGCGTCCGCTTGCGAATTTCCAGAAGAAAGAGATTTACAGCTAAATGATATTCGTAAAAATATGGAGAATTAGCAATTAAAAGGAAGTAATAAAGTGGCAAACAGGGAAGCACTCAGCTCGAATATGGAAGATTATCTGGAGGCAATATTTCACATTTCCGCTGAAAAGCAGGCTGCCAGAGCCAAAGACATTGCCGAACGGCTGAAGGTGAATAAATCCTCGGTGACAGGCGCTTTGCGGTCACTTTCGGAAAAAGGGTATGTGAACTACGCGCCGTATGACATAATTACTCTGACCGCCGAAGGGCAAGTGTTGGCCAAAGATGTTGTACGGCGGCACGAAACGCTCAAGGATTTCTTCGTCAAAATCCTGCTGCTGGATGACGAAGAGGCCGAGCAGGCCTCCTGCAAAGTTGAGCATGCCATTTCCGACAAAATTCTTGACCGTTTGATTAATTTTGTGGAGTTCATGGAAATCTGCCCGCGCGGCGGACGGGAGTGGTTGAAAGGGTTTCGCCGCCATTGTGAAAATGGTGATACCACGGTCAAATGTACGGCCTATATTTCTTCCTGCCTTGCAGATTTAAAAAAGCGGGAACAGCACCTGCGCAATGGATCTCAGGCGGCTGTTTCACTGAATAAGCTTGATCCGGGCCAAAGAGGAAAGATCATTAAAATCACCGGCCGCAGCACAATAAATAAGCAATTATCCGACATGGGCGTTTCGTCCGGAAATATTATCGAGGTAGAATCACTGGAGTCTTACGATGATAAAGTTGATATAAAAGTGCGCGGGCACCATCTATCGCTTACCAGAGAGGATGCGGGGAAAATTTCGGTTGAGCTGCATAAATAATCTCACTTGAGCCGTATGGCTAAATTGGGATGCACGTTGTTTGTTGTGTGTCTTTTTTTGTTATAAAAAAATATATGAGCTTTGATTCAATTTTATTAAATAGCCGCCCTTGCTTGCATCCCGCTATCCGGGGCTCGCTTCGCTCGTTCGACTGACGCAGACAATATCCGGCCGATTTTTAAATCCCGCCGCCGAGGTGTAGCCGGATGTCATACCCGTTGCCCTTCGGGCAAACCTAAAACCATTCGTTTTATTTCAGCTTTATTCCTCATGAAATTTACCAGTTCAGTTTAAATTATCAATCGCGAAGCGATGGTAACTTTAATTCGGCCAGGTCGGCCGGGCTAAATGTCTGCGGCTGTCTGCGTTCGTCTGCGGCTAATTTATCAAAGATTTTATCGCTAATTATAGAGGGCTACTGTTTTTTACTCCAACTTTTTTGGAGATGATCCACAAATTATAACATGCCGTGATTGTATTCTACTCAATCAACGTTTTGCCCGAGCAACTCGGGATACATAACTCCTTCGGCCACCCGGGTAACCGGACCGGTCATTGACACCGCAAAATCTTCTGCGATCTTTATCTCAATCTTGCCCCCCGGCATATGGACCGTAATTTGACCGTCGCACAGCCCTAAGCGATGCGCTACGGCAGCGGCCGCGCTGCTGCTGCTGCCGGAGGCCAGCGTGTATCCTGCACCCCGTTCCCAGATTTCGATTTGAATGTTGGAACGATCCAGAACTTTCATGAACTGAACGTTCGTGCGATTGGGGAAGCGCGGCTCATTTTCGATTGGGGGACCTATTTCCTTTGCTTCAGCAGCCGATATCTCCGTCTTTAAGACAACACAGTGCGGATTGCCGATGGTCGCCGCACAAAATTCTACTATCCGACCCTTTACTTCCATCTTTTCATTGATCACTTCGCGTTCAGGACCCTCGACCGGGATGATGCGGCTGTCAAAGCTGACCTTGCCCATCTCGACCGAGATTAATCGGCCGTCTTCGAATACCCGGGATTGAACAACTCCACCTGCCGTATGGATCAAGATGGAATCGCCTTCGATCAATCCTTTGTCCCACAGGTAGCGGGTGAAAATACGCAGTCCATTGCCGCTTTTTTCAGCCTGGCTGCCGTCCGGATTAAAGATTTTTAATGCGAATTTGTTATGCTGATCTTTTATCGGTCCCAGTAGAATACCGTCAGAACCGATACCGAAGTTGCGATGGCAGATCAACCGGACCGAGTCATCGGTCAAGGTGTCATCGAATTCAACAGGATTCAAGACAATGTAGTCATTGCCAAGCGCGTGGTATTTGTAAAAAGGAATGGAAGAAGACATGATAGAAAATGCCTAATCCGCCCAGGAAATGGCGGACAAGAATTATGGTTGACAATCATTTGTAAATTGAAATTTCATTGGCTGCCTATGCCTGCAACTCTGAGATAACTATTTTGATCAGTATGTTTTCATGAGGAGTAATTGTCAAGGGGTGGTTGTTTTCGGCAGGTTCTCGATGATCTCTTTTAGTTTCTCGGAAAGATTCTGAGGAATCGGTTTGTCTTCTGTATTCTTGCACAGGGCGACGGTTCTCTTGAGGGTTTCAAGACAGGAAAAACAGGCCACACAGTCTTCGGCATGTTTTTGAATTTCGGCACATGTTGCATGATCCAGTTCGCCATCGATGAACTCAGAGAGTTTCTCGAACATTTCCAGGCAATGTTGGTGGTCATGGTCATCATTGCTCATTTTCAAAGTATCCTTTCAATTGTTCTCTTAAATAAAGCCGGGCCCGGTGGAGCCTTACTTTTACATTGGCCGGTGAAATATTAAGGATCTGGGCAGTCTCCGTCGTGTTGAACCCTTCGACATCCCTTAGTACGATCACCATTCGATATTTTTTAGGAATGGATAAAATACCCCGGTTAATCGCGCCGGCCAACTCTTCATTCAGCAGCTTATCCAGGGGCATCAAGGCCCACTCCGGAACATGATCCGGCGGCTCGGCCTCGTCGCTGGGCCGGAACTCGTCTAAGGACAGTTCCTTTTCCGGGGCGAATTTAGATTTTCGCCTTTTTTTGATGCAGGTACTGGCCGCAACTTTGTAGAGCCAGTTTTTGAATTTAGTTTCATGGCGAAAACCTTTTAAATACCTGAAAACGTTTAAAAAAGTTTCTTGAACCATGTCCTCGGCATCACGGTGGTCCCGACACATCCGCAAACCAAAATTGTAAAGATTCTGTTCATACCTTTTGACAAGGTCATGAAACTTATCAAGCTGGCCGGAATTGATGCTCTGGATCAGATCAAAATCACTGTCCTTGACGTTCTTGCGATTCGGATTCTTTGCTGTCGTCATTTTTACTTGTCACCTGACAAGATTCCTTCAGTCAGGTGGACACCCCGAGTTTTGGCAGGATGTAGGCCTGAAGTAAAAACCAGCCGCCCACAATCGCCAACATAATTAAAACATCTTTCATTGGTTTCTCCTTAAGGGACGCGGAAATAAATAAATACACATAGATTGTGCCGGATATTTGTTCGCCTTCAAGGCGCGCCAAGGGGAGCATATTTTCTATATTTGACTTTTGGTGCAACGCCGAAGGCGGGCAAAAAGACAAGCAAGATTGTGCATTTAATTATTTCCGAGGCCCTATGAGCGGCACCTTAAATTCACCGTATGCCTTGGCCGCAGGCGGCGGTCGCCGGCATATTTCCGAGTTTATGGAACCACTCCCAGTATTTATGCATTTATCGAACGGTTGTCCACTTTTTTTTAAAGATAAGACAATATAAACTGACAAATAAAAACGCCATAACGAATCCAAGATGGCATAGATTCAAGACAATAATGAATTCATGTGAAAAATAATGAACTGGAAAATTCTTCACAACGAAAAGAATCCCGGTGATGACGATGCCGGACAACAGTGCTATCCTCAGATAGCCTGTCTTGGTGATCTTCAGATTTTTGCGCCGCAGAAAAAAATAATCAAATAAAAAATAGGATAACAAAGCCAGAAGCATTGCCGCTCCCAGATAGTGCACATAGCGCGTAGTGTAAAAATTGGCCAGCCAGCCGAAACCCGGAATGTCGGCCATATAGTAGCGCTTGTAAATCGGCATCTGGCCAAATCCCGTCAAGGCCATCATGAAAATGCTGAGTAAAAAAAGGTAACGCATGATTCGATTATCGTTAATTGCAAGGGTATGTGATCTACCGCTTTGATTCATTTGAGCCGCTCCTTTTTGGTATAGTTGTATGCTTTTCTGGCGGCTGCTGCCAGACCGGCAAGCGGTGCGATCACCATTGCAGCGGCCAGGTTGTTGGCGTCGGCCATTGTGTCCCGCGCTGCAGGAAAATCAGGTTTGCCCTTACCCTTTTCAATAGCCTGGTTGATCTCTTCAAATGGAACCGGCGAGACATAAATGGTGTTGGTGCCGCCGTTTTCGGTTTCGCCGTATACATAGCCGTTGATCTCTTTGGCCAGGGCATGGGCTTTTTTAATGATTTCTTCTCTCGGCCCAATGGTTTGAACGTCTTCCGGGCAGGCTTCGATGCAGGCCGGCAAGTCGCCGTCAGCTACCCTATTATAACAGCGATCACACTTGTACATCACGCCGTTGCCGGCGAAATTGGGCAGGACATCCAGATATAGCCCGACGCCGGTTTGGCGTTGTGGAATATCCCAGGGGCAGACCTTATTGCATTTGGATCCTCCCAGGCAGATATCGGAATCAATTCTTGAAATGCCGTTTTCCTGCTGCTTTGCCGCTCCCCAGGGGCAAAGCTTGACGCAAGGCGGATTGACACAATGCATACAGCGCCGTGGAATGGTCAACTCGGTTTCCTCGCCGTTTACTTCGACACTGGCGTTTTGAATATACAGCCAGTTGTAGGGCGTGAGCCGGTCGTCGACATCCTGTTTGTCCGACCAGTCGGATACTTTAGCGCGGGGCGGGTACATTTTCGGAAAGGGTTTTTGCGGGTCCGGGTATTTACCCGCGTTGGCCTCGGAGCAGGCCGCGACACATTCGCCGCAGCCGACACATTTGCTGATATCGAGCAATGTTGCCAGCTGTGTGGATTCATCGGGTTGAGCGAGGGCCTCCGAGCCCGGAATACTGGAAGCCGCCACACCGGCTGCGGCTGCCAGGCCTCCTCTTAGAAATGTACGTCTGGAAATCTGTTGTCCCATTTAACCTCCTAATTTATCCGCCCAGAAAAAAAGCTCCTTCAGGGGCATAGATTGATTTTTAAGAACCAAAGAATGTTGCTTGATCGAAAGTGCAGCGGATTAATTAATTATTGCTGTGCATTTTTAATTATTGTTTTTTTGCATTCGTGATTTAATTACATCCGCTATCGCTATTATTGAGAGCCGAATAATTTGTTAAGGATTTTGATATAGCTTTCAGACTGGCGCTGAAATTTGCTCATAGAGAGCCGGGGGTTATTGAATGGTTACAAAAATAATACTCAACTTTTGGGATCAATCAAAGAAAAGTGCTGTTTCAACATTTCTCCTTCAACAACTATCGAGAGGCGTATTGAGAATTATATTAAAGATTTTGGATCAAAAAGGGGAATTCCTCTTAATGGGGGTAAAAAAAGGGTAATATGTTAATGGAATAAAAAATGTCTTTAAATTCTAATAGGTTCTGATTTATCAAAAAAATATGCTATTCTTCTAAATAAAATATTCTGGGTTTTCAGGGCAAAGAACCCGATGGTGGGAATGAGGGGATACTCGAACTCCATCCAAATCATTTGACTCATAAAATGATTCATGCAACGACTTCTCAATGAATTCAGATAGGAGCAACCCTCGAAATAGTGTTCCTGGCCGCCGTGCAAACCATTTATGCACGGCTATAATCGGTCGGTAGTTTTGTTGAATCTGTTTTTCTCGTAACGCCAGATTTGCAATAAAAGGTATGTCAAAATCACGTTCAATCATAAGGCTACTATTTTTTTCCTCTCTGGGGTATCAGAGATTACCTGTGTTTTCTTCATTTTCGTTGATATCTTTATGCCATGAAAAACATCATATGTTATCCGCACATGTTAAACAAGACCACAATTGATACGTTATTTATTTTCACTTTTTTCTCTTACCGGCGCCCAGATAAATTCCCCGGCCGGCACGCTTGATAAGGCCGTCTTTGTAGGCTCTATAAATGATATTTCTAATTTTTTTCTCATCAAAAGCCGTCTTTTGCACCAGGGTGGCGACGTCGACCCCTTTTCTTGAACGATTAATAATTTTAAGCACCCGGGCGCTGTCGGAGAGTACGGCGCTTTTCTTTTTAACCGGAGACTTGACGGCCGACTTGCGGGGCCGTGCTTTGGCGGCGACCGGTTGTGAGCGTTTTTTCAATCCGGGCTTTGTGGGTGATTTCGGGCCGCGTTTTTTCTTGGCCGGTGCTTTGGCGGCCGGTTTTTTTTCGGGTCGCTTTGGTTTTAACTGCTTTGGCCGCTTTGCGAGAATTTTTTCCGATACCGGCGGTCTTCTTAGCGGTTTTGTGAAAATCAAGATCCAAACCTTCTTCCATATCGATGCCGAACATACCGGAAAGATCTGATTCCGCAATCTTTCCGGAACTCATTTTCTCGGCTTTTTCCAACAGCTTGTAGCTTTGGTCTTTAAGGGTCTGTTGGATCAAATCATCTATTTTAACTTTGCGAAGCTTGAAAAACAGACTGGCATCATCATCCAGCCTCGATCCGATCCCATACAGGGTGGCGGCCACATGTTTACACATATAGGCCCAGTCCGGACAACTGCAATCAAAACCAATCTCCCGGGGTGATGGGAACAATCCCCGGCCTTGAGCCGTAAATACTTCTCCCAGGGCTTTGGGAAATTTCCCGTTTAAAAGCTCCGGCAAGGAATCCAGTTTGCCGGCACAGGCCGTTTTCATATTTTGCCAGATTTTTTTTGATATACCCTTTATCTTAATGGTGACCGAGTATGGCTTTGTCCTTGAGCCCTGGACCAGGGATTTGACCTGCCCGGCACTGATTTGAAGGTCGAGCACCGCACCATGACGCACATAGCTGCGTCCGCGACCGATGCGGTTGCTGTAATCCGCATAGCGCTCCAGGTTGAGGTTCCACGATTTTCCCCACCAGGTTTTGGCGATGGTCCGGCCTTCTATCACGATTGGTTGAATGGCAGGGTTCTTCTTTCTGAGCTGTATTAGCTTGCGGGCTGCTTTGGCTCTTTTTTCAGCCACGGATACATAACGCGGATAATCCCAATATGCCATTGTCCCACCTCTTGCTTTTTTATAACTTAAGCTTAAAAAGATCCAATAATTGATTATCTTTCATTTCGGTAATCCAGGACTCGCCGGCAGCGGCAATAACATCCTGTGACAAGCGGGTCTTTTCTTCCAGCATCATATCAATGCGCTCTTCAACCGTTCCTTTGGTTAAAAACTTATGGACCACTACATTTTTTTTCTGCCCGATTCTAAACGCCCGGTCAGTGGCTTGATTTTCGACGGCCGGATTCCACCAGCGGTCGAAATGAATGACATGATTGGCTTCGGTCAGATTCAATCCGATCCCGCCGGCTTTTAAGGACAGTACCATGAACGGAACGTATGCCGGGCCTTGAAATTGTTCAATAATTTTTTTTCGTTTACCAACCGGGGTACTTCCATGCAAGATCAAACCGTCGTGCTGGAAGATGCCAGCCAGAAATTCAGCCAGGGGCCGGGTGATCTCCTTGAACTGGGTAAATACCAGAGCTTTTTCTCGTTTTTCATAGATGGTCTCACAGATTTCACGCAGTCTGACGAATTTCCCGCTTTCTTTTTCACCATATCCGCTGATTCCCAGGTATTGGTCCGGGTGATTGCACAGCTGTTTGAATTTCATCAGGGAAGACAGGATGATCCCCTTGCGCTGGATTCCCTCAGTCTGCGCAATCGTTTCTTTTATCTCTTCGGTCAAATTTTTATACAACAGGATCTGTTTATTGCTCAAAGCGGCATAGGTTCTCATCTCAATCTTTTCAGGCAAATCGGATATGACCGTCTTGTCGGTTTTCAGGCGACGCAAAATATAAGGACGGATCAGTTTGCGCAAGCGGGAATAACCGGATGGGTTGCGGCTTAATATTTTTGAAAATCTTTTAAACTCATTGGCGTTTCCCAGCAACCCGGGGTTTAAAAAGTCAAATAGAGACCAAAGGTCCGACAACCGATTTTCAATGGGGGTTCCCGTCATGATGATCCGGTTATTGCAGATCAGGCCCTTTACGGCCCTGGCCTGTTGGGTGGCAGGGTTTTTAATGGCCTGGGCTTCATCTAAAATGACATAGTTCCACGCATGGGATTGCAGCCATTTGTATTTTTGCACCAGCGCATAGGTGGTTATCACAAGATCGAAGGTATTCAATGACTTTTTATCCTGGGCCCCCGTTCTAGTCTTTGAATTGACTGCCGGATGGGCCACAAAATATTCTATGTCGGGCGAAAAACGGTTGATTTCACTAATCCAGTTGGAAATGAGAGAAGCCGGAATCACCAGCAAGTTGGCCCGTTGACGTGATCCTGATTTCTTGACGTCCGATTTTATGATATGTAAAAAGGCCAGGATCTGAACCGTTTTACCCAGCCCCATATCGTCGGCCAGGCAGGCACCAAATTTTAGCGAGTGCAGAAAAAACAGCCAGTTCAAACCTTTTTGCTGATATTCTCTGAGCGCTGCTTTAAATGCCCGACCGGGCTTTACGGCGGATATCAAATCCGGGTTGAGCAATTTTTTTAGGACCGATTCGAGCCATTTTCCACTGGAGACACTGCAATCTATTTCAGCAGCAGACCCATCCAGCAACTTTTCGGGCGTCAGCTGCAAACGCATGGCATCTTTCAGGCTTAGCCCTTGTTCAGCAATCATTTTTTTTGCTTTTTGATAGGCCTCGAGGGTTTGCTCCAATTTTTCAGGATCTACCGCCACCCATTTGTTTTTGATAAAGGCAAGTCCTTCCGTTTCCTGTAACAGCCGTTTTGCTTCTTGCGGTGAAATCCGGCTGTCACCCAGAACCAAGCGCACATCGAAAGTTAAAATTTCGTCCATGCCGACGAAAGACGGCTTGGTGTCACCGACACTGATATTGATGCCGACTCGGGTTGGTTTGCCCTGCCACCAGTTCGGAATGCGGCACAAAATACCGCAGTTCTCATAGATTGCCACATCTTTTAAGAATGAGAAGGCCTGGGCCGCTGACCAGGTCATGGGGTGAAAAAATTCTCCGGTGTCCAGCAACTGGGCTAATAATGGGCTCTGTCCGGCGGCCAAATGAACAGTTGCCAGCAGTTCCAGCAATTTATCCCGGTCGGATTCATATTCTTTTAAGGCGTATTTGAGGGGCAGGTGTTTTGATTTTCCCTGCTGGTTCAAGCGGGTGGAATAGGTGGCTAAAAACGCAAAGGGATGATGGTCATCTTTATTTTCAACCAGATGAAAAAATACCCGGCCCACCAGATGCACTTCCGGGCTATAGGTCCGGATAAATTCTGCAACGGTTCCTTTATAGGATTTAATTTCACGTGAAAAAGCTGCATTGAGTTTTGACCACAGCGTGTCTAACAGTTCCTCGCTTATATATTCGGAGCCCGGCATTAGAGGGGCTTTGCCCGTTAACTGCTGGAGTTGATTTTTATCAACGGCAAGGTGCGTTTTGTGGCGAAAAAGTTCAAGTTCAGGCGTCCGGCTTAATTGCCGGGTAAACAGTTTTGTGAATTTGCGCCAGTATTCAAGGGAGGGCGAAAGCGTGACATTTTTATCACAAAAACCTAAAAAGAGAAGACCGGTATCGGCATTGTCGGCGAATCGATCGAAAATTTCTTCCTGCAACAGCCGGCTGCTTTTATTGATGTTTTCTTTTGTTTCGATCCATTCTGTCTGCAATGCGCCGTTTGGCATCACGACGACACTTAATTCTCTATTTGGCATAAGTGCTGACCTAATACTAACATAGTAGGAATAATTATTTTCATCTGAATCGACAGCGATCAGGCAAACGATTCTGAGCCATTTAGCCCTAACCCGGAATGGATGTCAAGCATGGCGAATTCTAAATTTTTTCTGTTTTCAGTCAATTCAGCTAAGAGGTCATTTAGACAATAAAGTATTCATTCGGTGTCTGAATTTAATTTGATTACAACATATTAGTCGAAAGGCGCCATTTTATTTGGCGTAAATACCTATTTGTGCCATAAAAAGGAGATTCAATGGATCTTTCATCCCCTTCCATCGTGATCTAAGAACAAGGAAAAATAATCGAACTCAATCATTAAACCGCTCATATGAAACTACATCGTTTATTACAAAAATGTAGGGCGGGCCTCCGTGCCGCTGATACCGGTCGGCACGGAGGCCGACCCTACTATAGCCTATAGTTAAAGTTTCGTTTTCGATTTGACCGGCTATTATTTCGGCCAGAGGCGGCGCTGAACCTTGAACCCTGCGTGCCGCGGCGAAGCCCTTGAGTCGAAGACGGGAACCTTTTTTCTCATTTACATATCCAAGCTTCCTCTGTATACTAATAATGAATTATTTCCGTTCGTTATACCCTGATGTTGCAAAAGTTGAGGATGCTGTAGCTTCCCCGGCGACGGGATTTCCGCTTCGCTACATCAAGGCGTCCAAGGTTGAAGCTGTAGTCGCCTATATCATGAGGCTTAAAGCAATTTGGTATCTACTTGTTATTTTGTAACTGTTAGCCAGTTTTTTTAGTCCCGCCGCCGTCAGGTGAATCGGGACGTTGGAAGGGGAAAGAATATGTGGGTGGCAAATTTTAATCAAATCTATAGAGAGAATCCCAGAAAGCAGCCTTTTGACTGCTGGGTATTGCTATTGTGCCATCGTTCAGGCACTAAAAAAGAAAGTTTGATCCGTTCTAAGCATGAACAAATCATAACCATTTTAATGGATCAGAATGTTAACTACACTGAAATTACTTCACGTCATGGAATGCAGCAAGCATATCAGAAATTTAACTTCGAAAATGGAAAGCATCCTTTGTTTCTTGTTTTGAATAAACATCCACTCGATTATATCAAAAACGATCCGCTAATGGTAATTGAGTGGGGGAAATGGGCGGATATTGAAGAGTTGAAAGACGACTTAATTGCATTTGTAAATTTTTTCTCGAATGAAGATTTCCGCAAAAAAATAGCGGAAGCGAAAGATCCAAAAAGTTTAAAATTGATTGTCCAATTCTTTAATAGACACGGTTTTTCTATTTTAAGCATAGGTTCAACAGTTGCGGCAGCTTTGATCTGAGCGCTTCAAGTTCCTTCCAACGAATACGGACAGGTAAATATCAGGGTCAGATCTTAAATATTAAATATTCGAGAGTTATACTTAATATTTAAGATGAGATCCTGGTCCACTGGTCCATTTTTTTCCTCAATGTCTTACCTATGCCCAGAATGTTCGCACCAACTGTACGGCTATGAAAACTGTGAGCATATGATGTCAAATGTTCATTGTATCAAATGTTATTGGGATGGTTCGGTTTCAAAGTACATCGAAAAAAGAACTGGAAATAGATAAGGGGGTGAACCTGACGTAAGAGACTATGAGGTTCTACGAAATGCCGTGATATATTGAAATGCATCTGGCGAGCTGGTTATCCCAAACGATATAATCATGGCAGAATAGGTAAAGATTGGAGTTTTAGGGACTTCGGGGACGCCCATAAAATTATAATATTTCGGGCAGTTGCAGAGAGAAACTTATAATTTAATTGGCGTCCCGGATATCCACGATTAACAGTTTAGTTACTATCAAGCAATATTTTATGAATTGATTAATTTGGCGATGACGCATGCTGTTAGCGCTGCCGAATCATGCTTCATCATGAAATGAGCGTCAATAAAATGCAAATCGCGCTAACTGCGGGGTGTGTTGGTTAGGCGTGCAAATAATACCGTATTATGAAACTATCGCATTTTTTCCGTGCTAGTTTCCTGAAGATGTGTCAGGAGATTAATTCATGAAGCGTTCGCGGCCTTTTGCCTGTTTGATATTTTCGGTTGTTGTATCCTTCAGCCCGACCTTTGCCGATCAGACAGGTAAGGCGCTCACGTCAGAACAGGTTTTCAGCAGGATTAATTCAATTGAAACGCTGAGCTATCAGGCAAAAGTAAGATCACCGGCCGGAAGGATTCTTAGGACAAAAATCTGGATTAAAGGAAATAAAGTCAGGGCTGACGCAGGCTGGTTGAAGACTGGGCAAATTGGGAAAAGAGGTTTTCAATACTCCTCTAATAATTGGGTCGTATCGCCTGGTTTATCCATAAATACAGTAATTACTTTTGTAAAGGAAGCCCGGGAAGCTGGTGATACACGTGTAATCGGAAAACAAACAATAAATGGTGAAGATACCACGATTATTGAATACACTCGGCCAAGATGGGATGACTTTTTTAATGAAATCAAAGTAACATTGTGGATTTCACACAAGACGTTGCTGCCGATAAAAGTTATAGAAACAAATGTAACGGAGAATAAGATCCAGACAACCGAGGTAAGCGCAATCTCTTTTGAAGAAATTGATGAAAAAATCTTTGAAGATCTTTTAAAGGCGGACGAACAGGTTAAACGTCGGATAAAAGAAAAGTGGAGATCCTGGCAGGAGGGCAGAGAAAAGGTGTACCCGAGGTTCCTTAGAAATGATGAAGATCAACGATTTACACCGGAGCGCAAGGTAGATTTGTGGCAAAGTTTTCTCTCATCAGTCTGCAAGAACAATCCATACAGTACTAAGGATGATGAGATGCGCTCCCATGCCCGTTCTAGGATGTTATTCTGGATGAATAAAACGTCCGCCTCCGCAACCCAATCCCCTCCAAAATCACCTGGTGCTGGTAATAAAGAGTCAGGTCGTGACTCTACTTTTATTGCTTATGCCAACGGTGTGGTCAAGGATACAGCGACCGGCCTTGAATGGATTGCCGGTCTTGATGTGGATACGAACTGGAACGACGCTCAAACCTGGATGCAAGGTCTGACTGCTGATGGCGGCGGTTGGCGGATGCCGACAATAGAGGAATTGAAAACGCTGTATAAAAAGGGTGCGGGAAAGAGCAATATGACCCCTTTGTTTCAAACCAGCGGATTTAGTGTATGGTCAGGAGAAAAAAAAGATTCGTTGACAGCGTGGAAGGTTGACTTTTTCGGTGGTAGAACGAGTTGTAGAGTAATACCTATCGACTGTAACCGCTGCCTGTTTACCCGCGCATTCGCGGTACGGTCCAAACATAGTCAATGATTGGACGTTAAAAAGGAATAATCAATACATTACCATGAGAGATACCAAATCCAGAATGGGTGGCCGGAATTATTCGGAATGGGTGGCTGGCTTCGCCCGGAATCGCCGGCCGGAATCGAGCGGACTACGCACCTTTCTCTCCGGCTCTAAGACTGCTACCATCTGATTGGTTTCGTCTGTGCTCAAGGGAAGCTGTTTGGGGGCGTGGTTCTCATCGATAGCTTCTTCAGAGGCCGTTGTCCCCTGGCGGTTGCTCCGATAATTTAAAATATCAATGTAATCGGCAATGCTGTTTGTTAGCTGACGGTTCACAGATTCAATCCGTTCTCTACATTCACTGTTGGCCGAAAGCGCATGTCGAATTACAGCCAAAGCAGTACCGATGTCGGTGAACATGGCGGTGTGTTTTTCGGAAGTCTCAACAATGGATGTCAATATGCGGCTGAAATTTTGAGCTGCTTTATCATTTTTCCTCAGTTCGGTGATCATTTCACGGTGCATGCTGTCTATAGCGGCCAATACCCGCTTGGTTTCCTTTAAAAATTTGTTGATGCCCCTGGTGGCATTTCTGAGCTTGATTAAAAGAGCATCGAGCTCCTGGACCCTGAGTTGAAGGTCATGGTCACCCTCAACCATCAATGATGCAATGCCCGCCACCAGCGGCAGCATGTCATTGAACAGGATCGATTGCTGCATCTCCAATTTGATGGTTTCGATCGAATCCATGAAGGCACCGATCCGGTCGATGTTATCCCCAAACTTCCTACTTTGGGATTGAATTTTCGCCAATCCCTGAATCATTTCCTCCGCCATAATCCGGTTTGCACGGGCGGTGGTGTCGACAACTTGCCGATATGACTCTGACATGCGTTTCAGACGAACACCGGAGTCCTCGATATCTTGGGTGCAGTCCGTCAAGGCAAGACGTTCGGCTTCAATAAGCTCCTGATTGCCCCTGACGACCTCATCCACACCGACGATGTTTTTGCGTTGATTGTCGAGGGAAACGGTTTTATCCAATCGATAGGGCCCGAAGAAGCCGACCCGATGGGTCAGAATATGATCGAGATTCTCAATATACGCCCTGATATGAGATTCAGTTGAACTGATCGTCCGGTATCGGTTTCTGCTTTCCCTGGTATACCTGCCGATGTGCGACACTGACGAGCCGATTTGCTGAAGGGCCGCTTCCTGCTGCTGTGAAAAGGCGACAATATCGTTTGACAGGGCCATCATCTGATCAGAGGCAGACCGGAAATCTGTCATTGCGGTGTCGAAGGCAGTGAAGAGCTCGGCGGACTGGGTGATGGCCTGGTTGACACCGGCGATGATGTCGAACACCTCTTTGATGCGCTCCCGGATATTGTTGGAGGCCTTTCTTGCCTCTTCCGCCACGGCGGCGAAAATCTTGCCGCTGCTCGCCGTGCGCGTGGCATTGACGATGGCGTTCAATGAAGACATGTTGGTGAGAAACCCCAATTCATCCAGTGTGGTTTGAATGCCGGCCAGGCGCTCAACCAGTTCTTCCATCCGGCCGGTTCTTTCCCGCATGCCGGCTACCAACTGGGCCATGCCGCTGATGCTTTCGCTCCATTCGATTTCAACCCCCTTAGTTTGGGAGATATTCTCTCGCATGTTGGTAGACGCCATGTGCAATTGATTGGCGGCATCCCGCACCGACTCGTTCTGTTCTTCAGAATTTTCATAGCCGTCTCGAGTCGCCGGCAGGGTACTCGAAAAAAATGCCAAAGTTTGATCAGCCAGCGCCATTGCACCCAGAACGGCTTTCTTCCGTTGGAAGTATTCCGGGAACTCTTCGACCATTCGCCGGCCGGCACTCCATTTGCTCTTGTTTTCTTGAAGCACCGACATTTTAAAAATCGGCATGACTTATCCTTTAGTTATCATTCAATAAAATTATAATTATAAGGCTTTTTGAAATTCGCATCAAGCATAAATTGGCACTATCTCAAATAACGATGGATGCCGATCGGCTTCTCGTCTGGTGAATCCGGCCACAGAACAGCCGCGTAGTCCACTCGCGCAGAATTTGCCGTTTTTGAGCTTCGGTCTGATTTGCATCCAGCAGTGCGGAGATCATTTCGAGGAAGTATAGGGACATCCGTTACAAATTTACATATATGATAATTTTGGTTAATACCAAAAAATGCCACGAAGAGCCCGCATAGACGCGCCAGGCGCATTGCATCATATAATTATCCGCGGTATTGAGCGCCAGGCAATATTTAGAGATACAGCTGATCGTGAAGATTTTTTGAAACGATTAGGCGATATCCTGCCGTATACCAAAACCATTGTTGTGCCTGGGTGCTGATGACCAATCATGTGCATCTGCTGTTGAAAACCAGATTGACTCCGATCGCCATGGTGATGCGGTCCACCCAAGGCGGATTAACCGGTTATGCCGTTAGTTTCAACCGCCGATATAGACGCCACGGGCAGTTGTTTCAAAACCGCTACAAGTCCTCTTTGTGTGAAGAGGGACGTCTCCTTAGTTCTCCCCGTGGGTTAGAACCTTCAATTATCATTTTTCATTGTCTATATAGAGGGAGTGGTTATGTTATATGACAGATTTTCGTATAACCATCAACTTGAATTAAAGAGGGAAACGAAATGGGAGAGAAAGAGGGCGAAGATAAAAAAAGTGCAGTAAATAAAAATATAATAGTCCTTGGTGGAACATTCATTATTCTGGTAGTAATTTTTCTCGCATACAACCTCCTGCAGACAAAGTTGTCATCTCCATGCGAAACAATATTCGAGCAGACATCAATGCAGCTTGGTCTTAAACTGGAACATCTCGGTACAGGAGGGGAGCTGATTCTCGGGAAAGATAAGGTGCAGGAGTTATCAGACCGCGCACAGGAAACGGCTCTGAACCTTAAAGCATGCTGTATAGTACTGGATTCAGGAAAAGTCGATTCAGGTCAGTTCCTGGAATGCAAGAATAAAGCGGGGCAATATGAAGAAAAACTGGATTCATTGGTTACGCAAGTATCGGCGGCGACAAAAGCGAAGGAGGAAAACAGGACAGAAGAATATGAGGAGAAAGTTCGTCAGATCCATATTACACTTGATAATGTAGAATCTGCATCACGCGAACTAAATAATATTGTAGAAACTTTAAAAAAGAGAGAGAAAGAAGGGCTGATGCAGACAGAACCAAATAGAACGAAGGATATCACGCAACCTTCTGAACCGGCCAAGATTAAAGTTTCGGCTGTATTATCGGAAGGGGGCGAGATGCAGCCGTCTTATTTTGGCATCTACCGGCAGGGTGCAGATGAGTTTGGTAAGGCAAGGCTGGAAAAAGTAAAGTCTTCAGGGTGGGAAGCGGAGTACATGTTTACTGTACCTGCAGGAGAGTACATTGTGAAAGGAAGTCACGATAAAGCCTACGCGGAAAAAAAGGTAGTCGTTGAGGAAGGCAAAAGGGAGCTCCTGCAGCTTAATTATCATGCCGGTCGCGTGAAGGTTACGGCTGTATTATCGGAAGGGAATGAGGCGCAGCCGTCTTATTTTGGCATCTACCGGCAGGGTGCAGATGAGTTTGGGAAGGTAAGGCTGGAAAAAATTAAATCTTCAGGTTGGGAAGCGGAGTACATGTTTACTGTACCCGCAGGAGAGTACATTGTGAAAGGAAGTCACGACAAAGCCTATGCGGAAAAAAAGGTAGTCGTTGAAGAAGGCAAAAGGGAGCTCCTGCAGCTTAATTATCATGCCGGTCGCGTGAAGGTTACGGCTGTATTATCGGAGGGGGGTGAGCTGCAGCCGTCATATTTTGGCATCTACCGGCAGGGTTCAGATGAGTTTGGGAAGGCAAAGCTGGAGAATGTAAAGTCTTCAGGCTGGGAAGCGGAGTATATGTTTACGGTACCTGAAGGAGAGTACATCGTGAAAGGAAGTCACGACAAAGCCTATGCGGAAAAAAGGGTAGTCGTTGAGGAAGGCAAAAGGGAGCTCCTGCAGCTTAATTATCATGCCGGCCGCGTGAAGGTTACGGCTGTATTATCGGAGGGGGGTGAGCTGCAGCCGTCATATTTTGGCATCTACCGGCAGGGTTCAGATG
>Ga0056116_1000123_pt1 | contig 24045 bp, 19 predicted proteins | sample WorMetOlspDAHAB2_FD_67352 | JGI IMG/M metagenome (GOLD analysis project Ga0056116, IMG submission 67352) | Marine gutless worms symbiont microbial communities from Max Planck institute for Marine Microbiology, Germany - Olavius sp. DAHAB.2 ...
ATTCTGCCGTATACGTAGCTATATTTCTACAGCACGTAAACAAGGTTGGGAAATTTGGGAAGCTCTTGCACAAGCCATTCAAGGACAACCCAAGCTATTACCCCCCTGAATAGTTACCTTCTATCAAGGTTCTTGGGTATTACGCTGGGAGGAAAGGGAAATGCTGTGGTATTTCCTCTCTTGAAGTCCTGGGCAGCTTGTCTCCTTTTAGCTATTACGGATAGGTTTCTAGTTTGCTTGTAAAATTCTGTTTTGTGCTAAGCAGGTTCTTAGAACTCTCTTCCTATCCTATAGCTTTTTTGGGGGAGGGATTGATTATAGGAGGGTGATCATCGGTAACACATTTTCCTTCGATAACAATCTGTTTAATAGAAGGATCAGAGGGTACTTCGTACATAAGATCCATTAACAGCGTTTCCACGATCATTCGAAGAGCACGTGCCCCTGTATCTGATTTTTTGCCTTTTGTGCCAATAGCTTCAAGGGCATCTTGTGTAAAGGTAAGTTCAACACCATCTTCTGCAAATAGGCTAACATATTGTTGGATAATAGCATTTTTAGGTTTGATCAAAATGTTTACGAGATCCTCAAGAGTCAGTTCATTGCAGTTGGCGATGCTATTAAAACGTCCAACGAATTCTGGAATTAAGCCAAATGATATCAAGTCTTCTGTCTCTACTTTTGATAAAAGATAGTTGGTTTCTGTAGCATCGAAAGCGCGATTTTGAGCGTCTGTGTCGAAACCTATGATTCCTTTTCCAAGACGTTTTGCAACGATTTTGTCGAGACCGACAAAGGCGCCTCCTGCGATGAAGAGAATATTTTTCGTATTGATTTTAATATATTCTTGGTTGGGATGTTTACGCCCTCCTTGTGGGGGGATGTTGGCGATGGTGCCTTCCACGATTTTAAGGAGAGATTGTTGTACACCCTCTCCGGAAACATCTCGAGTAATAGATACGTTTCCCGTTGTTTTGCGAAGTTTATCGATTTCATCAACGTAAATAATCCCTTGTTCTGCGTGTTCAATGTCGTAATCGGCATTTTGTACCAAGCGGAGAATGATATTTTCTACGTCTTCCCCTACATATCCTGCTTCTGTAAGAGTCGTAGCATCGGCTATGGCAAAGGGCACATCTAATATCTCTGCCAATGTGCGGGCAATAAGGGTCTTCCCCGATCCTGTGGGACCCAAGAGTAGTACATTAGATTTGCTATATTCCAAAACTTTAGATTTTTGCTCTTGCGTAGCACGAATACGTTTATAGTGGTTATATACAGAGACAGAGATCGTTTTTTTTGCTTGTTCTTGCCCGACAATATATGCATCAAGTAATTCTTTGATCTCTTTTGGTTTAAGTGGTTTTAACTCATGCTTGGTCGATTTTTTTTCAAGGATCTCTATGCAAATACGAATGCATTTATCGCAGATAAAGGCATTCGGACCGGATACAAGCCTTTCGACTAAATCTTCGGTACGTCCACAAAAAGAACAAGCGGCTAGTTCTTGAGAAGCAACAGATTTTCTATTCATTGATTTTTCTTTTTTGTTGGTGTAACTATTTTATCGATAAGTCCATATTGCATAGAATCTTTGGGGTTCATATAGAAGTCTCTCTCAGAATCTTTCATTACCTTATCTGAAGATTGCCCAGTATGTTTAGCAATGATAGTGGCAAGAAGATTTTTCAGGTAGAGGATCTCTTGTGCTTGAATACGAATATCGGCTGAACTTCCAGTAATGCCTCCTGAAGGTTGATGAAGCATAATTCTACTATGAGGTAAAGCAAAACGTTTCCCATTAGTACCAGCACATAAAAGAAGTGCTCCTAAGGAGATAGCTTGTCCTATACAGTAGGTATTGATATCGACGCCAAGAAATTGCATAGTATCATAAATAGCGAGGCCAGCATAAATCAATCCTCCGGGAGAGTTGATATAGATGCTAATGTCTTTTTTAGGGTCTTCTGCTCTAAGAAAGATGAGTTGCGCTACTACGGCATTGGCGACTTGATCATTGATTTCTGTACCTATAAAAATAATTCGATCTTTTAAAAGACGAGAGTAAATATCCATCGAACGTTCTCCACGTCCGGTATCTTCTATGACATAAGGAATTAACGGCATGATTCTATCCTTTGATTCATGGTTTACTTCTGTTATAGAGAGTAACCATTGTTCAGGTCAACTCTTCTTATGATAAAGTTTTGGATTCATTGTGCTCAACATCATTCTTTGCGGGTACAATTTTTGCTTTGGAAATGATATACTCACCAGCTTTTTGAATTAACAGGCGTGTCATCGCTAATTCGTTGTTTTTTATAAGATTTGTATTCATATGCTTTTTGGCTGTAGAGGAGAGCAATAGGTCGAGAAGCCTATTTCCATGTGGTATATCTTTGGAAGAAATGGGAATTTTTTGTTCTTCCACGATTTTTTTAGAGAGAAAAAAAAGACAAAGGGCCCTTTTCCCCTCTTGTTCAATTTGGTTTTTTATCTTTTCATATTGCTTTTCGTCTAAGTTCTTCATTTTTTCTTTCGTATCGGGATCATTACATAAATCATTGAGGCGAGAGTCTCTTTCAGGTATGAGAAGAGAGTGTGGAATATCAAATGGATAGGTGTCCAAGAGATAGGTATATATTTGCTGAAGGTACTTCTCCTTGCAATCATATTCGGCTTGTTTTTGCAAGAGTTTTGTAATAGTATCCTTCAAATCTTGAGCATTTTTTTCCCCCATTTCTTTTGCAAAATCATCACCTTCGGTGAATATGGCTTGATTCAATTTGCATAAAGTAAGGCGTATTTTTTTAGGGGGAGTATTGGCTCTTTCTTCTTCCGAAGCCTTCTCATCTACTTGACTAACCCCCTCTTTAGAATCTCCGGCCTTCATGCCGACTATTAAATCAAACATCCATTTTGCCATGCTGTTTTTGCTTATTCTAATGAATGCATTGGTAATACATTTTTCTGGGGGGTCTTGCTCGATATCCTCAACATCAATATATGCATAATCTCCTACCTGTGCTTCACGATCCAAACATTTGTTCCATTTAGCATATAGCACCTGCAATGAATAGATCGTTTCTTCGACTTTCTTTTCATCGATAACCTCTTGTTTTACCTCTTGAAGTTCCAAGGTTGTTAAGTCGATATCGGGAACGATAGGGTCGCTTTCAAAAATATAGGTTATTTCCGCACCCTCTTCGACAGAGTGTTTGATTATATTGCAACTTATTAAGTCTTGTGAATATGTGAAAGAAGCCGTTATACAAGATAATTTTTGACATTCTTGAAATATAGCATGTGCGCTCATCTGTTTCCACTCCCTCTCTAAATCCGTGGGAAATTTTTTTACGATAAGATGAATAGGAGCCCGCCCTTTGCGAAATCCTGGGATAGAGACCTCTTTTGTTACAGACTGTAGGGCTTTTTTTTGTGTTTTTTTAATAAATTCTGGGTGTGCTTTTGCTCTATATTCTACTACACAGTGTGGTTTGCGCTTTATTGTGAATGTAATGTATTCTGACTTGAATTCTTGAGAATCATTTGTTGCTTCTTCCATAATAATTTTTATCTACTTGCTTATATCGATAAGCGGATGATGAGATTTGAACTCACGACCCTCACGTTGGCAACGTGATGCTCTACCGCTGAGCTACACCCGCAGGTAAAATAGTTTTCCACTATAATGCACGTAGATTTTTTTGCCAACTGAATCTCAATCCTGTCGTAAAATAAATATTCTATCGAAAAGGAAAGAAGGGCAAACGCTCTAACCGACACAGTTTCTAAAATCACATTTTTATTTTACATGATGCGATCACGTAAGAGTCTTATAAATAAATTAAAATAAGCGCGATTTGGGCGCGTATAAATCAAGGAGATTCAAGCTCCCAGTCTCAAAAGTTCGTTGCGTTAAACATACCTATTTGCCTAATAAACCTTTACTATATCTTATCTTTTAGTTGATACATTGTACCTTTCTCTATGAGCTGATCCAGAATTTGCGTAAAAACGGATTTTTTTTAAGCTCTGGCTGTTGTGCGAGCTTCTTAAACACTTCTTGAAATTCTTCTAAGTGGGTTATAGAAACCTCTGCAGGAGTATGTTCTTGAATGTAATGCAATAGTGCTCTTTTTGTTTGTAAATCTGAATAAGATGCGACGAGTTCAAAGATTTCCGTATACTTTTTTAGGTCAACTATAGTAGCTTCTGCAGGAATACGTCTTGTAATATCTTTAAACTGTATCATATTAAATTCGATATGATTTTGAAATACAATCTTAAACTTTATTTGCGGTTTCGTAACAAGAAAATGGCAAAACATATCCCAGATAAGATCCTGCTTGGTCATTTTTTCATAAATCTTTACGACAATTTCTAAAAGTAATGAATAATTTGTTAAATTTTTTATCTCAAAAGACTCAAAAGAATCAAGCCTATTGGTAACTTTATCAACTAAAGGATAGAAAGCTTGAAACAAAGCCTCTGTGTCTAGTATGTCTTGAGCTTGTGAATGAATAAACCAGGATATGAAGCTCAAAACATGTTGTTCCCATTCTTCTTGAGTCATCACTCGGAAACAGGCATTTTGAAACAAACCCCATAGACATTGTAACAAATATGGCTTTTCCCCCATTGATAAATAGTCTCTTATTGTTTGTTCAGGGTTTGTTTTGATGTGTTGGCAGATAATACTATTTTCTGTTTCAAACAATATAGTTAATAGATTTACTATTCTGGCTGCCTTATTAGCAACATCACACTCTCTTTTCAAAGATGCTAAGTTCAAATATCTTAAAAGGAAGGAGTGTCCTAATATGTTCATGATGTAGGAGCAGCTATCTTCTTCAAACATTATAGAAGAAGTATCTATGCGTGCTTTAACATCTTCTGGCAACGAATCTATTATTGCTTTAAGTCTTGGTTGTAATAGATTTTTTTCAATTTGCATTGTAGAATTTAGGTTTCTTTGGATGTATGTTTTACAATCACCTTCTGACATAGAAAACATTGTACGCAAAAAGTTTTGTATCAAAGGTGTGGGGCGATCTCTCATGTGCATAGCAAAATTTAGGGCGTCAATAAAAGTGCGATTATCCTCACAAAGCTGTAGAATATGCTTTTCGTTTTCGTTTGTCATCTTGTATGGGTTTTCTTGAACAAGAATATGATGAGCCAATTGGTAGGGAGCAAATTTAGCTTGAGACTCAAGAATTGCCTTAAGTGGTGCTTGACAGATTTGTTCCACTTCTTGTTCTAGTATGCTTAGTTCGTTATCATCCAACTTGCGCCCTGTGCTATCAGATGGTTTCGGGAAGATCTCTATGATTATTTTGTGCTGTGGTAGGCAAATTTCTTGCACACATTTTTCCATTATGCATAGTGCCTCCTTATCCCACCTGCACCCTTTTGTAGCATATATTCCCCAAAAGATCCTTATAATTGACTCATATCTTCTTTGATATTTCCCTGCAAGACAGAGCGTTAGATTATGCAGATCTTCCTTGACAAAAGTACCTTGCTCATTTTTACAACATGTTTTTATGGAATGCTCCATCCTCCATCCCCTCTCCCGCTTTAGTGGAATACGTGGTGCTAATGCTCCCTGTGGCTTTGTTTGATATGATGCAACACATGTCATAAAATTCTCCTATTATAGCTTTTTTCGGCAAAACCCATCCAATTAGTATAGTTTTTTTGGGAATTTTATACCAATCCAACTTACGCATTTTTCAAACAACAACTGCGTGAGTTGTTGTTTAACTGCTTAATTGTGAGGTAGATACATTATTGTTAGGCATGGGTAGTGTTTGGAAAAAACCATAAACCATTGGGGCTAAAGGAAGGTCGATCCCTTTATAAGCTATAGTGAGCAGGAAAATGTTGGTCTTTAAAGAGTGGTTACCATAAAAACTATAGCAGGGTGGTTGGCATACATAAATAAAATGTAGTGGGAAAAAACTATGCTTAAATAGGGGCATTGTACTAACCTATTTGTTGTATTTATACAAGGAAAAATGTACTGAAGTATGGCACAAGAGAGGACTTTGTCGATCATTAAACCCGATGCTGTGAGAAAAAATCATATTGGGGAAATTTTGTCTCGTTTTGAACGCGCAGGGTTATACATTATTGCGATAAAAATGGTTTATTTGCAAAAAGAACAGGCAGAGCGGTTTTATGCTATGCATTGCGGTAAGGATTTTTTCAATGATGTGGTTGCTTTCATGATCTCCGGTCCCGTGGTTGTGTTGGTCTTAGAGGGTGAAGATGCCATTCATAGAAATCGGGAACTCATGGGTGCGACCAATCCTGCTGAAGCTGCCCCGGAGACGATTCGTGCAGATTTTGCTAAAACAATTGATGCAAATGCAGTGCATGGGTCTGATGGTTTAGATAGTGCTAAGCGTGAGATAGCTTTTTTCTTTACAGAGCACGAGCTTTTTTCTCGTTCTATTATTTTAGGGCAATAAGATCGTTACTGGTCCATCATTGATCAGGTCAATCTGCATATGTGCTCCAAATCGTCCAGTAGTAATATTTTTGCTTCCCACCGCTTTTATAAGCTCTTGTCGAAAAGCTTTGTAAAATATCTTTGCCTGTGCAAAGGGCATGGCTTCGCTAAAGGAGGGGGCACATCCTGATTGAAAGCTTGCATAAAGGGTGATCTGAGAAACGAGTAAGATCTCTCCTTTGATCTCTTTAACAGAGAGCGCAACTTTTTTTGTATTTGTAAAGATTTTGAGATGGACTATTTTTTCGATCCACTCGGGGATCGTAGTGATATCATCGTTTCGATGGATGGCTAAAAAGAGCACAAGCCCAGAGTCAATTTTTCCAATGATCTTTTGATCTACCAGCACTTTGGCTTGTGAAACTTTTTGAAGGAGAAGTTTCATAGATTCATCTGTTTATTTAAAAGACGATTTTTTAAGGGTGTCAAGATATTCAAGAGCTTTTCCACTTCCCAGACAAACGGCAAGTAGTGGGTTTGGTGCGACCACTACAGGCAATCCAGACTCTTTCATGAGCGCCTTGTCCAACCCTTTGGTGAGGGCACCTCCACCTGCTAAAACCATTCCACGTTCGACAAGGTCGGCCGCTAGTTCTGGAGGACATCGTTCAAGCGTTTCTTTGCCACAGGCTACAATTTGTTGAATGGGTTCTGCCAAACATTCACGAATCTCTACTGAGTTAATTCTTTTGGTCACTGGTAATCCGGTGACTTGATCACGACCACGCACCTCCATCTCTAACTCATGATCTCCAAGAGAATAGGCGGACCCAATAGTTGTTTTAATCTCTTCTGCAGTTCTAGGCCCAATAATAAGATTGTAGGTGCGACGCATATAATTGATAATACACTCATCACATTCATCACCGCCAATGCGAATGGAACGAGATTCTACGATTCCTCCTAAAGAAATAATCGCGATTTCTGTTGTTCCTCCTCCCACATCTACAATCATATTTGCTGAAGGTTCATGTACGGGCAGGTCGACTCCAATAGCAGCCGCCATGGGTTCTTCAATAAGAATGACCTCTTGAGCACCTGCACGAAGTGCTGAATCTTCAACAGCGCGTTTTTCTACTCCAGTAATTCCCGAAGGAACGGCGATCAAAATTTTTGGGCGGAAGAGGGTGCGCGAGGGGGTGACGCGAGAGATCAAGGCTTTAAGCATACCTTCGGCAATTTCAAAATCGGCAATAACCCCATCTTTCATAGGACGAACAGCGTGAATTTTACGTGGGGTTCTTCCCAGCATTTCTTTTGCTTTGTGTCCCACTTCCAATACTTCACCCGTAATTGAATCGACAGATACAACAGAGGGCTCTGCTAGGACAATTCCTTTACCTCGCACATAAACGAGGGTGTTTGCTGTTCCTAAATCAATTCCAATATCACTTGAAAAAATCCCGGTTAAATGCCCCGCCTTATTTATGAACCCACGTTTAAATCTTTTTAGCAGCCCCTCCTTTCCATTAAAGCTATATTTCATTACCTTTCCTTTTCATGTTCATGTACCTCTCGAATATACTCGATTTTCGGATATGTTTGAAGAAGTTCGAGTACTTCTTCCCAAGTAAGTTTGGTAATAGCTTCGTCATCACAGCTTACAATTTGTTTTACGATATTTTTTTTACGATTTTGCATTTCGACAATTTTTTCCTCAATAGTGCCAAGAGTCACTAATTTGTATACAGAAACGCGTCCCTTTTGTCCAATACGATGTACACGGTCTGTAGCCTGACTTTCTATTGCGGGATTCCACCATATATCAAAGTGAATTACCGTATCGGCACCTACCAGATTTAGGCCAGTGCCCCCTGCCTTGAGAGAGACTAAAAACACGGGGATATTTTTGTCTCTATTGAACTCATTTACAATATCGAGACGATTTTTACTCGATCCATCGAGGTAGGAGAAACGGATACCCCATTGTTCAAAATCATTTTTCATAATTTGAAGCATTCGTGTGTATTGGGAAAAGATAATGATTTTATGTTTTCCTTCGATCAATGTTTGTAGGAGCTCTAGTAGCATTTCATATTTCGCGGAATCTCCTGGCTCGGGCTTTTCTTTTGCAAAAATAGCGGGGTGGCAGCAAATTTGTTTAAGGCGTATAAGCGTTGCTAATACATGGAACTGAACCTTATCAAAACCCTCTTTTTCTACCAGTTTTATTAGCTCATCCCTGGCAGATTTGGCATAAGATCGATATAGGTCACTTTGCACTTTTGTGAGCTGGCAATGATAGATATTTTCAGATATGGGAGGTAAATCGTCGAGGACATCGGCCTTCATGCGACGGAGGATGAAGGGAGCGATCTTTTTACGAAGGTATTTGAGATTTTTTGTCTGCTCTTTCCCAGAAATTCTTATGTATTTTTCCATAAAATGATCATAAGATCCTAAAAAATTTGGCATAAGAAAGTCGAAAAGACTCCATAATTCTTCAAGAGAATTTTCAATAGGTGTACCCGAAAGGATCATACGATGTTCAGCTTTCACCATTTTGACCGATTTTGCGTTGCGGGTGCTACGGTTTTTAATATGTTGTGCTTCGTCGAGAATCATATAGGAAAAATTCTCTTTCTCATAGGACTCAATATCTTTTTGCAATAGGCTATAAGAGGTGATAATTATATCGAAATTTTTGATGCTTTTGATCAGCTTTTTGCGTTGATTGGGCATCCCATCGATTACTAAGGTTGTTAAAGTGGGATTGAATTTATGACATTCCTCTTTCCAGTTATAAAGAAGTGAGGTAGGGCAGATGACGAGTGCACTTTTTTTCTTTGCTTCTATATTTTGTGTTAAAGCGACAATGGCTTGTAGTGTCTTGCCCAATCCCATATCATCTGCAAGAATTCCATTAAGATACATGTAACGAAGACGTTCTAACCAATGTATTCCTTCTTCTTGATATTTTCGAAGTTTTGCTTTGATAACTGTGGGAATAGTGCTACATTTAATCTTTTTTTGTCCCAACATCTGCTTGCGAATTTCTTGAAGGCGGGGTGTCATGGTAAATTGTACCGGCAGATTGTGAAAAGTTGTCTTGTCGATATTTGTTAATCTCCAAATTGGATGTTTTAACACTTGATCTTCCAGTTTTTCTATTCCTAGTTCGTCGAAAAGCTGCACTACGGACCCTATTGTGTTAAGATCGAGAACGAGAATTTTTGAAAGCTTATTGCTTCCATTTTTTGATTTGTTCAGGCCCTTTTCTCCTGCTACTATGTCGATTTCTAGGTAAGCACGCTTAGAAATACAGCAATCCCACAGGCGATCCATTTTAACCCCTTTAAGGGCTCCGTGTATTTTAAGATGCATAGAATAGACATCCATACGATCGGTGTGGGATAGTTTGAGACTGAATTTTGAATCGTCGTAGATAAACTGATCTAATAAATTTTGAGGGTAATGAAATTTGATGCGATGTTGATTGCGAGGCACTACATCGGTCATAAATTCGACCACCTTTTTTTCGGTTTTTGCTACAAACATCTGCGTTTCTGTATTGAACATAAAACCTTGAAAGAGATCTTCAATAATATTTTGCTCATCTACTAAGTTGCGTGCTATCACCCCTTTTTCTGTTACAAAGGCATTGACATCTTCATATTGTAGCTGTTTTGACGCAGCTGGAATAGAATGGTTATCATATTGAAATGTCAGGGAGGCTTCTAGTTCACCATTAAGAAAGGAGAGATTACAGGTTGCTTCGACTGTGCCTGCAAAGGGTATGGTGGTAAAATGTTCGATCACATTTTTTGTTTCTACTTCAACAAAGCGCAAAAGTTCTGGAAGAGCGTTTTCCACAAACGTACCGAAGAGTGGTTCTGGAATAGTCATCTCTCGAATGGGTAGCAAGCTGCGTAAATGTTGTCGTGTAATATGTTTTGGGAAACGGTAGTATACGTGATTGTAAATGATTCCTGGTTTGGCGCATTCTAAGAAGCATGCTTCTTCGAACATAACCGGTTTCTGGTCGATGAGAAGCATTGGGTTAAGTAAAATTTTCGTTGTCGGAGGGTGGATGTATTCAAGAAAAACCTTTAGCTTTGCGGGCATTTTAGAAAAGGGCATCGATGACTCTAAATTGTTTTCAAAGAGACAAAAGAAGGTGGGGTTGACATCGTCTTGTAGTGCCCATCTCTTTTGTTTGCTCATTTCTATGCTTATTTCATAAGCTTTTGCTAGCATCATACCAAACATTTTGAGGTCAAATGTCGCCACTTTTTGTGCGCGTTCATTTGTAGGTTCTGGGAGATGAGCATGGTTCATGATGAAACGAAGAATCTCTTGTTCAAAGTGAGCAAAAGAATCCATGGAGAAAAGATACATTTTTCCTCCAGCATATAGAGGCTCTTGGTAGCGTATAGCCTCTAGAAAATCTCGAATATTTGCAATATGAAGAGGCTTTGAACGAGCGGGTAATCTAAGGGAAAATTGTAATTCTACGCTCTCTTTTTTTTGATGAAGAGTAAAAATTACAGCTAATTCAGCTTTATCTATTTCGCATTTTTTTGTTGGTAAAAAGAAAGGAGATTTTGCCAAGAGGGAGGAGGCTTCAACATACTCTTTAAGTAGCTCTTTTTGATATTGTTCATCACGACGTAAGACTTCTTTTGTTTCAGCCTTTTTAACTGCTTCTAAAATCTTTTGCTTTTCCTCTTCATCAAACCCTTCCTCTATCATTTCCTCTAAATTATTTTCGTTAGAGTAGTTGACTAAAATTTCGTCTAAGTAGTTTTCTAAGTAAAAAAGAACGGCCGCTAAATGTTGGCAATCATATTGGTAGGGGCAGTCACAATTGGAATCAATTGTCTCATTTTCTATACGATCGATTTCGATTTCGCTTTCATAAGTATTTTCATATTGTCCTAAAACTTGAGCACTGATGCGAATAGAAGTAGTATCTAGATGTAAAATTTTTGCTGACAAGACCTTATTGGCTTCAAAAAGTTGCTTTCCTTCTTTTAAGATATTTGCAGGGAAATCTTGCTTGAGTTTTCTTAAATTCAGCATACCTTAAACAGTCCTTTGCGTTGAAGTCCATATACCCATAAGGTTAAGATGGATTAAAATAAAGTATAGAATCAATCTTTCTTTTACAATTTTTGTGCATTTATGCATACCTCTTTTATATAAAACAGTTGTTTATTCAAAGATTGCATAGTCTTCTTCTGCAGCTAGATATAATCATTGACATAGATCTTTATCTTCATCTATCGCCCGCGCCATGTATTGTATTGTTTTAGAAGATATTTATTCAACTTGAATTTAAAATTATCATCTTATTTATGTTAAAACATTTAATGAAAGAAAACCAATAACTATAAATGGACTATCTATAGGTGGTGAAAGAGCTTTTTTCCTGCTGCACTATCTAGAACCCAAAGAGCTTTATTTTTAGGGGTGCCAATGAGATCGACAGGAAGAGGGGAATCGCGTTTTTTTAGAAAAATTTTTTCAATGATTGTAGATTTGCTTTGTCCTAGCACATAGAGAACAATGTTATTAGCACGATTGATAAAGGGATAGGTTAAAGTCATTCGCCAAGTATTTTTTTTAGGCACCCTGTTGGCAACGGCCCAAGCTTCTCTCTCTTTAAGAGCGGTGGTTTTGGGAAAGAGTGAGGCGGTATGTCCATCCTTTCCCACTCCCAGCATTATCAAATCACAGGGAAGCGTTCCTAAGATGTTATGAAGTTGTGCATTGTATTCTTGTGCATTTTTTTCAATATTCTTTTCCGCCTTCATACGAAAGATATGGTTAGATGGAATGGGAAGGGTTTTCATACCGGCATTCATAGCCATGCGAAAGTTGCTTTCAATATGAGTAGGAGAAACATTACGTTCATCTACCCAAAAGATCAATACCCTGTTCCAATCGATTTCTTTTGAGTTGGAAGGAGAAAAAAGCTGTTTAAAAATTGTTTTAGGAGTAGATCCACCAGAAAGAGCTACGGAAAAGTATTGATGTGTTTTCAAAGCCTCTTTTACACAATTGATAAAATGTTCAACACAAAAGGTGGTCGTTTCAGCAGTACCACCAGGATGAGCAATATCCCATCTTTCATTCCATGAGATGAAATGGTTATTCATAACACATTCCCCGCTGTTCTCTTCCCATTTTTTTTAACATGTGTAATGTTTTCATATAATGTGAACTCGTTTCCTTATGACAAATTTCTTGAATAAGAGCTCTTTTTGTCGTGTCTTCATCTAAAATATAGCAAGAAGGAAGGAGACAATAATTTGGGCTCCATCTTTTGATGATCACGTGATTCAGGTTGGTGTCACTGCGCTTGAAAGAATAATGATAATGGTTTTTCGTGGTGATTTCGATGGCAAGAATGGATCCAGGTGGAAGCGTTTTTAGAGGAGAAGGATGGAGAGAAATCTGTATTGATAGATCTAACGTGTTGTAAAAAAACTTTTTACATCGAGCCTTTTTGGATACCATGATACACTTCCATCCTAGTTGCACAGCTATCCATGCTTGCAGATAGATCGATTGAATATTGGTGTGGTGTATATGGGGAACTTTCGCAGAGTTATAATAGATGTCAATCTTTGTGGCTTCTTTTAATCGAGAAAGTTCTTCAGGGGGATGAAAGATGTTTGCAAAGAGTTGACGCCACTCTTCGATTCGAGTCCAATTGAGATCTGCAATATCGGTATGACTTTCCTTGTTATGTTTACACATAAGCCTTACAAATAAGGTGAGGTCGGATATTGCTTCTGAGTCAAAGATCATGCGATTAGCTAGGAGTCCAAGTTTTCGAATTATCGCATTTGTTTTCGAAAGGTCATCTACGTATATTAGGTAAATGGGCAAATCTGGTAAGACATGAGGGAAAATGATAAAAGGAATTTGGGGATGGTATTTTTTGCATAGATCTATTTCAATTAAATCACAAGCAATCACATTTTTTCCTACCTCTGTACTGAGTATAGAGGCCGATGTATGTAAATCCTGTTGTTTACGATCCTTATCATAGGTGATGAGAATGATTCTGGAAGGAAATTTTTTAATCACATTTTTTACGATAAGATTTAAGTAAAAATTGCGCTGTGTCTTTTTCGTATAAATGATTAGATTAAATAGAGAAGCACGCATTCTGTTTGTCCCTTGCAGAGATTCCCAGATATGTTCTAGTTCAGATTCAATATTGGCTGGATGTATCGTTTTTACCATAATCTATGTGTATGTTAGGGGATGTTTTAAATCAAGCGCCACTTGCGCCCATCACGTGTAAGCATTTCGTCGGCTTTTTTAGGGCCCCAACTACCGGCAGGATAATTGGGAAAATTGCTTTGATTATCACCTGCCCAATGGTATAAAATAGGAGTGAAGAATTGCCACGAAAGGAGAACCTCATCTTGTCTAGAAAAGAGAGTTCTATCTCCAGCTATACAATCGCAAATAAGACGTTCATAGGCATCGGGAGGGGGCAAGCCAAAGAAAGAGGCATAGCGGAAGTCCATTTTTACCGGATGAATGGGGCTATTGGATCCTGGCACTTTACAATTAATTTTTAGCGCAATTCCTTCATTTGGTTGAATGCGGATTGCGAGAACGTTTGGTTCATACTGTTTTCCATTTCCTTGAAAAAGAAATGATGGTGATCTCTTAAAGACCACGGCAATTTCAGTACCTCTTTTGGGAAGACGTTTGGCTCCTCGGAGATAAAAGGGGACTCCATCCCAACGCCAATTATCTATAAAGAGACGTATTGCGCTATAGGTTTCTACATTAGATTGTGGATCTACATTTTTCTCTTCTCGATACCCTTGCACCTTTTCTCCGTTGATATATCCTTTACTATATTGTCCTCGTATTGCCGATTTTTCGAAGTCCTCTTTTTGAAAGGGACGAATTGTTTCTAATACTTTAACTTTTTCATTATGAACTGCGTCGGGCTGTAAATTGACTGGTGGTTCCATCGTAATAAGGGAGAGCAGTTGCATCATATGATTTTGCATAACGTCTCTTGTTGCGCCCAGCTCTTCATAAAAATGGCCACGCGATTCAACACCAAGATGTTCTGCGACGGTACATTGTACATGGTCGATATAGTGATGGTTCCAAAGATTTTCAAAAATAGCATTAGAAAAACGAAAAACGAGAAGGTTTTGTACTGTTTCTTTACCCAAATAGTGATCGATCCTATAGATTTGTCTTTCGGAAAGGTGTTGCATCAACTTTCTTTGCAGTTCGCGTGCAGATTGCATATCATGCCCAAAGGGCTTTTCTATGATAACACGAGACCATTTTCCTCCACATTCTTTGTAATTGTATAAAAGTTTATGTTGTTGTAATTTTTGGATAATAGTAGCAAAGTAGCTTGGCTGTGTGGATAAATAGTAGAGACGATTGCCCTGTGTTCCAAATTGCATATCGAGATCGGATAGTAAACATAGAAGACTTTTATATCCACTATCATCATCGAAGTGTGATCTATGATAAAAGAGCTGGTTTTGAAATGTATCCCAAACTGATTCTTCGATCGGTTTAATGCGTGAATATTTTTCTATCGCATTTTTCATCTCTTTGCGAAAGATTTCGTCAGTTTTCTCCCTTCTAGCAAATCCACAACACGCAAAATTGGTGGGGAGTTGTCCTTCACGTTGTAAGTTGTATAGGGCGGGCATTAATTTACGTGCTGTTAGATCACCTGTAGCTCCAAAAATGATCATGATACACGGATCATAACTTCGTGATGTTTTCCCTGGTTCTTCAAAAGGATGAAACTCTTTCCTTTTCATGGTTAAGAAAGTTGACTCAGATCAAGCGATAGAAATTTCTTTACACAGATAAACGGCTTGAAGTGCTTGTAAGAGCTTCACACCCTCTTTCATCGATTTTTGAAAAGCTTTGCGTCCAGAGATAAGACCCATGCCACCAGCCCGTTTGTTTATAATAGCTGTTTCGACAACATCGGCTAGATCATTAGATCCAGAAGCTCCACCAGAGTTAATCAATCCCATTCGGCCCATGTAATTATTTGCAACTTGGTAACGAGTTAAATCGATAGGATGATGTGTACAGAGTGTGCTATACATCTTTTCGTTATATTTGCCAAACTTAAGTGCTTTAAATCCTCCATTACAGGTAGGAGCTTTTTGCTTGATAATATCGGCTTCAATTGTAACGCCTAAATGGTTGGCTTGCCCAGTTAAATCAGCAGCGGTATGGTAATCGATTTTTCCTGTTTTGAATGCGCTATTACGCAGATAACACCAGAGAATAGTAACCATCCCCATTTCATGGGCCGCTTTAAATGCTTGAGATATTTCGATAATTTGTCGATCACTTTCGGGAGATCCAAAATAGATCGTGGCACCAACAGCACGACATCCCATCTCATAGGCTTGCGAAACCGAGCTAAACAAAATTTGATCATAAGTATTGGGATAGGAGAGCAACTCATTGTGATTCAATTTGAGAATGAGTGGAATTTTATGAGCATATTTACGAGCTACGGCACCTAAGACTCCTAAAGTAGTGGCAACGCCATTACAGCCTCCTTCAATAGCTAATTTAATAATGTTTTCCGGGTCAAAGTAGAGAGGGTTGGGTGCAAAAGAGGCCCCTGCTGTATGTTCAATACCCTGGTCGACAGGGAGGATAGAGAGATAGCCTGTATGCGCAAGGTTCCCAGCAGATAAAATGGCTTGAAGATTTTGCATTACCCGGATATTTCGATCTGATTGAGAAAAAATGCGATCCACCCAATCAGGGCCGGGAATATGTAGATACTCTTTGGAAATTGTTTTTGAAACATGCTCAAGTAGTGATTTAGCCTTTTCCCCTAGAAGAGCTTGAATATCTGAATAGTTCATGGATTTTTCCTCTTTTTGCTTTTAGCGATATGGTGCATATGCCTATAAATTCATAACTATTGTAGAAGTTAATCTACCGGATTAAATATTGTAAACACTAACATGGATAATTGAGAGAGTTGAAAGGGAACTCTATTTTGAAAATGTTTGAGCTTTTGCCAAAAAAGTGCAAAGCTTGTACAAAAGTAGTGGTGTAAATGATAGTAGTTAGGTATTTGATTAAAAAATTTTTTCTACTTGTAATTGCATTGTTTTTTGTGGCATCTATTACCTTTTTTCTCATGAAAGCGACTCCTGGTGATCCCTTTATTCAAGAGGATGCGATTCCAGAGGAGATTATGAAAACCTTGTATGCACACTATGGACTAGATCAACCTTGGTATGTGCAATATGTAAAATATTTGAAAAAATTACTTACATGGAACCTAGGCCCCTCTTTTAAATATGAGGGACGTACGGTCAATGCTATTATCAAAGATGGCTTTTCTGTTTCTTTAATTTTAGGTTTGGAGGCTCTTTTCATTGCGCTCTTTTTTGGCATTATTTTAGGGGTTATTGCCTCTGTTAAACGTTCTCGATGGCAAGATCATGTATGTATGATTTTTGCTGTTATTGGCATTTCTGTACCCAATTTCATTTTAGCGACTTTTCTTCAATTTATTTTTGCCATGAAGCTCGGTCTTTTCCCTGTAGCTAGATGGGGTTCTCCACTCCATTCTGTTTTGCCCGCATTATCTCTTGCAGCATTGCCCACAGCTTTTATTGCACGATTGACACGTGCCAATATGGTAGAGGTTTTAGGGCAAGATTATGTACAAACAGCCCTATCTAAAGGGTTGTCTATGACGCAAGTGATCTTAAGACATGTGTTAAAAAACAGTATTTTGCCCGTTGTTACCTATCTGGCACCGTTGACTAGTGCTATTTTAACGGGAAGTTTTGTGATCGAGAAAATTTTTGGTATCCCAGGACTTGGAGGGTGGTTTGTAGCAAGCATCATAAACCGTGATTATACGGTAATTATGGGATTGACGGTCTTTTATAGCGCATTTCTTATGCTTTGCATACTTATTGTAGACGTTTCCTATACATTTGTCGATCCTAGAATTCAAATAATAGAACGTAACAAAATGAAAGTATGAATAAGCCTGTAAATTTATTGACACTTTCCTACCTTACTGTTGATTCTATTCGAGAATGTGGACTTTCTTATTGGAAAGATGCTTGGTTGCGGTTTTGTCAAAACAGATTGGCGATGTGTGGATTGATTCTGCTGACCGTTTTTATAGCTATGGCAATAGTGGTACCAATATTGAGTCCCTATACTTATTATGAAACCAGTCTTTGTGTTAAAAACATCTCCCCTTGTAAAGCACATTGGTTTGGTACAGATGAATTGGGTAGAGATCTTTTTACACGTGTTTGGTGGGGAGCGCGCATTTCTTTATTTGTTGGCATTGCTGCAGCGATAATCGATGTGGTTATTGGGGTGTTGTATGGTGCCTATGCGGGCATGATTGGAGGAAAATGTGAAGAAATCATGATGCGGATAACCGATATTTTTCATTCTCTTCCCCATCTTTTAATCGTTATTTTGCTTATGGTGGTGATGAAACCTGGACTTTTTACCATTCTCGTTGCCCTTACGATAACCGGGTGGATTAATATGGCACGCATCATCCGTGGACAAATTTTGCAAATCAAAAATCATGATTTTGTTATGGCTGCTTATATATTGGGTGCAAGTCGTATGAGGGTCCTTTTCCGCCACCTTATTCCTAATTGTATCGGTTCCATTGTTACGACTATGACGATCACTATTCCTGCGGCGATCTTTTCTGAAGCATTTCTTAGCTTTTTTGGTCTGGGAGTACAAGCTCCTGTTGCTAGTTGGGGAACGATGGCAAGCGATGGGCTTGCTGCACTTCGATATTATCCTTGGCGTCTTTTATTCCCTGCTCTATTTATTAGTATCACGATGTTGAGCTTCAACCTTTTGGGAGATGGAATTCGCGATTCATTTGATCCAAGGTTGCGTACATGAGACAACTTTTACGGGTTAAGGAGCTACATACCTCCTTCTCTTCTCTGTCAAAAAAAATAAGGGCGGTACGTGGGGTAAATTTTGCGTTATATCGAGGGGAGGCTTTGGGCATCGTGGGGGAATCGGGATGTGGAAAATCGGTGATGGCAAAGAGCATTATCCGACTCCTTCCTTCTGTATCTTCTCAGATTGAAAGAGGATCGATCTTGTATAAAGGAAGTGATATTCTTGAGAAGAGTGAACAAGAATTACAACATATCCGTGGAAAAGAGATTGGCATGATCTTTCAAGATCCTATGACTGCGCTGAACCCTACGATGAAGATTGGTAAGCAAATTATTGAAGGGTATATTTTACACTATCCCCATGTTACCGATCGAGATGTAAAGACACGTCTTTTTAAGTTATTAGAACAGGTGGGAATTACAGATGGACCATCACGCATAAACCAATATCCTGGTGAGCTGAGTGGAGGGATTCGACAGCGTGTAATGATTTCTATCGCTATCATGTCTGCACCTCAAATTTTGATTGCAGACGAACCTACGACGGCATTAGATGTTACCATTCAAGCACAAATTTTAGAATTGCTTAGAAAAATCCAACAAGAAGAGGGGATGAGTATTATGCTTATTACTCATGATCTTAGTGTTATCGCGAATTTTTGTAATCGTGTGATTGTGATGTATGCTGGAAAAATTGTTGAACAAGCGTTGATAAAGGACATTTTTCTTTCTCCTAAACATCCTTATACTCGTCGTTTGTTACATTCCATTCCTCGTTTAGATTTTCCACACGACCATCATCTTTACTCTATTTATGGTGCTCCCCCCGACTTAAGTAGTGAATTAAAAGGGTGTAGTTTCTGTGCTCGCTGTCCTCATGCGATGCACATCTGCCAAGAGAAAGATCCTATAGATTTTGAAATACAGCCAAATCATTATGTTGCTTGTTGGCTCTTTACCCCTTATTTTATGCGAAATAAGGAGAAGGAAAGGTGAAGCCTCTTGTGCAAATTCGTCATTTAAAAAAGTATTTTTTTCACAAAAAAATGGTTTTAAAGGCTGTGGATGATGTAAGTTTAGCCATTTTTCCTAGAGAGACAGTCGGGTTGGTAGGGGAAAGTGGATGTGGAAAAACGACTTTGGCCCGAGTTCTCATGCATCTATATAAGCCTACATGTGGGGACATTCTCTTTGATGGTAAAAGCATTCATTCCTATACAAAAAAGGAAATTAAAGCATTACGACATGCTATGCAATATATCTTTCAAGATCCTTATGCTTCTTTAAACCCTCGTATGACTGTAGGGGAAATTATTGCTGAGCCATTACACATTCATCGTGTTTTACATCCTAAAAAAAGAAAAGAAAGGGTTTACGAACTATTGCATTTAGTTGGGCTATGCTCTGAATATGCTAAGCGCTTTCCCCATGAATTTAGTGGAGGTCAGCGTCAAAGAATTAGCATTGCGCGTGCATTAGCATTAAACCCTCGTTTTATCGTTTGTGATGAACCTGTTGCTGCGTTAGATGTTTCCATTCAATCTCAAATTATCAATTTGTTGAAAAAATTGCAGGAGGAGATGGGGTTAACCTATCTTTTTATTTCACATGGTTTATCTGTAGTAAAGTATCTTTCTACCCGTATTGCTGTGATGTATTTAGGATGTTTAATGGAGATGGCTTCTAGCGCAGATCTGTATAACACTCCTCTACATCCTTATACTCAAGGACTTCTTTCTGCAATTCCCGTTCTCTCTCCTTGTGGAGAACAAAAGCATACTCATATCCTTATTAAAGGGGAACTTCCCAGTTTATTACATTCCTCTAAAGGGTGTGTCTTTTGTACTAGGTGTATTAAAGTCAAGCCCATTTGCTATCAGGAACGGCCCTGTTGGCAAGAGGTGTATCCAGGGCATAAGGTTGCATGTCATCTTTATTGCTAAAAACCTGTTTAAAATCTGATAAATTTGCTTTCAACAAATTTATAAATAATACAAACGTTAGATTTTACTTTCTTTCATTTTTTCATTTAAACAAAATATAAAAAGTGGTGAGAGATGATAACATCATACATGTAAATGGGGTTTTAAATGCATTGTGCATAATGCGATGATTTTATTTTTGCTGTATGATTTATAGGTTATTATTAAAGATGTATGGAATGAATGACTAAAAAGCTTTCTCGATATTTTGCCTCAGGGTTAAGACGATTTTTTTCTGGAATCATGCTTAGTCGAATCAGTGGGTTAGGAAGAGATTTATTCATGGCATATAATTTTGGAGATCATCCTTCTGTTGCTGCCTTTATAGTTGCATTTCGTTTTTCACATCTATTACGTCGCTTATTTGGCGAAGGACCGCTGCAGTCTACATTTATTCCTCATTTTGAGGAACTTAAGAGCAAAGATGAGAGATTGGCTTATACTTTCTTTTGGAGGGTAACGAAATGGCTCAGCACAGTTGTTTTGCTCGTCGTCATTGCTTGTGAAATGGGATTGGGATCGATTGTGCAGTTTTTTTCCGGAGAAAACCAGGAGATCGTGCAATTAACTATCTGGATGCTTCCCTGTTTGGTTTTTCTTTCTCTTTATGGATTTAACATCTCTTTTTTGCAGTGTCATAATGTTTTTTTTGTGCCTAGCTGTGCGCCCTTTTTATGTAATATAGTTTGGATTCTTGGGATCCTTTATTTGCGAGGGAGGGTGGGGAGTGAGGCGATGTCTATCTTGGCAAAGTGGGTGCTGGTTGGTTTTATTGTTCAATGGTTGGTTACAATACCACAGATATATTGCATTATTCGTGGAAAGATAGATTTTGCTTTTATGAAGAAAGAGATAGTAAGATTTTCTAAGACATTTATTATGAGTGCCATAGGTGTTAGTGCCATGCAGCTTAACTCCTTTTTGGATATGGTTTTTGCAAGATATATCTGCTCAGGTGGCCCTATCTACCTTTGGTATGCAAATCGCTTTCAACAACTTGTATTAGCAATTTTGGGCATCTCTGCTGTGAATATATTAATCCCTATGTTATCGCGAGAGATTAAGAGAGGAGAGATTGAAAAGGGAAAAGAGATTTTTTCCTTTGGTTGTCGTAATATCATAACGATGATGGTTCCTATGACATGTGCTATGTATATACTTGGTTTTTCAGCGATTGACTTGGTTTTTGGTAGAGGAAATTTTTCTTCTTATGCTGTGAATCAGACAAATGAGTGTTTAAGAGCCTATAGTTTGGGATTATTTCCGGCAGCCCTTATAATGTTGCAATCCGCACTATTGTATGCTAAAGGCATTTTTTACATTCCCATGTTCTTTGCGTGTATCACGGTTGGAATAAACATAGGGCTCAATTTTTTGTTTGTGTTTGGGTTACAACTAGGGCCTTTTGCTCCTGCTTTAGCAACTAGTATTGGAGAGTGGTTTAATTGTTTTATGCTCTATCGTGTACTTCTAAAACAGGAGTGGTATTTGGGTTATTCTTTTCAATCTTTTTTTCATATTTTGTCCGCAACTGCTTTAGCAAGCATAACGGTATTATGTCTTGATTCGCCATTAAAACAGTTATTTTTGAACAAAGTATTTTTATTTGTTATTCCAGGGTTTTTGTTTATTGGGGTGCTTGCTCTTTATGCGATTCTTTTTAAAAATCAGGAGTTGAAAGGGCTTGTTCGATAATTGCTCCTCCTAAGCAGTGTTCTCCTTGATAAAATACCACCGATTGTCTAGGGGCAATGGCTCTTTGTGGTGTGTCGAAGGCAACATGGAGTTTAGTGCCTTGGTTTTTCACTGTACAGGGTTGATCTATTTGGCGATAGCGTATTTTTGCATAACAGCGCATAGGAAATGTTGGAGGTGTATCTATCCATGAAATGTCTGTAGCGATTAAGCTAGAGGCAAAAAGTGAGGGGTGGTTCGCTCCTTGCGCAACGATGAGGGCATTTCTCTTGAGATTTTTTTTTGTTACAAAGTAGGCCTCTCCTGCGCCTCCAAGCCCAATTCCCTTTCTCTGTCCGATCGTATAATAATAAATGCCATGATGTGTTCCCATATTTTTTCCCTCTTCGGTTTCAATGACCCCTTGTTTGTTAGGGATATATCGCTCTAAAAATCTGCGAAAGTTGCGTTTTCCAATAAAACAGATTCCAGTACTATCTCTTTTTGCAAAAACTGGGAGATTTTCCTGTTGTGCGATTTTTCTTACTTCGCTTTTATGCATATGGCCAACAGGAAATAGTATTTGCGAAAGGATATGTTTTTTAAGGGTATAGAGAAAATAACTTTGATCTTTATCTTTATCCCTTCCCTTTAATAAGGTATTGTTTTTTATTTGGCAGTAATGTCCTGTTGCTAAAACATCTGCGCCAAAAAGTTGAGCTTTTTTTAGCAAGAGTTTAAATTTGATCTCTCTGTTGCATAAAATATCTGGATTAGGTGTATAACCCAATTGTATTTCTTTGATGAAATGGACAAATACTCGTTCCCAATATTCCTTTGAAAAATTGATTTCATACAGAGGAACATTGAGGGTTTGACATATTCTTTGTGCATCTTCAAAATCTTTTTCAAAAAGGCAGCGTCCCATTTTGCCTTTTTCTTGCCAATTTTTCATAAAAAGGGCGAAAGGGTCGTGCCCATTCTTTTTCAGTAAACATAGGGTAACAGCAGAATCTACCCCTCCTGATAGGGCCACTGCAACTTTCATGATGTTGCTACTTGTAAACTTCAATTATTCATCATCTTAACAGTTTAAAGAATAATAGTTAAACCATTCATGTCTATGCTTAGCGTTTAGTTGGGACAATTCAATCCTGAGTTGGAGGTGTGAAAAGCTTTATAAGTTTTAAGATATTTGTCTTTTGACAGCGGATATACGTAACTTTACTTACCAAATTTTTTATAAGTAATATGCCTAAACCCCCCTCTTTTCTTTCACTTAAAAGGGTTGTAGAATTTTTTGTTTTGTATTGCAGAGGATCAAAGGGGCGTCCTCGGTCCTTTATGGTAAATTCAACCTGTTCTTTTGGTTTAAGATTATATTCTAATTCGATTGTTCCTTGATCATTGTGATAAGAATAAGAGATAATGTTCACCAATGCCTCTTCTAAGGCGAGTTCTATTCGGCCTATTTCTATATCTGGTAACCCCGATTTTTTCAAATGAGTTTTAGCCCAATGTAACATGGGATGGAGCGAGGCCAGTTTTGCACTAAAAGAGACTGTTTTATGTTGTTTCACTTAAGGGTAAGTATATGAAAGGTTTTATGCTGATAACAAGAAAAAATATTGGAAGCCAGCAGGAGAAATAGATAATTGTTTAAAGGCAAAGCGATAAAGACAAGCACAACCATATTTAGACGGGTGTTTGCGCTTTCTTCAAAGGGTAAGGCTGGTTTGTGATATGAAAAACAAATGTAAAAAGATTCAAGAATATATCAAGATTATTTTAGTTGTTAAAAGAATTTTGATAAAATGGTTGATGTTGTACTTTAACCCAAGTTCAGTGATACCTATTGTCTAAGGGATGTCTATAACCAACTCATAATCAACAACATATGTGTTTTTGCAATAAAAAGCAAAATTTTCGTAAAATTCTTATAATCAGTTGGTTATTGTTTTCCGGTGCCTTTGTA
>Ga0056116_1000127_pt1 | contig 23695 bp, 18 predicted proteins | sample WorMetOlspDAHAB2_FD_67352 | JGI IMG/M metagenome (GOLD analysis project Ga0056116, IMG submission 67352) | Marine gutless worms symbiont microbial communities from Max Planck institute for Marine Microbiology, Germany - Olavius sp. DAHAB.2 ...
CATTATAGCATAGGTATTGGGTTTGTCGAAATATTTCCCATAAATGGAAAATGTCTAGCGTGCACTAATTACCTTTATTTTTAATTTACCGATGATACCCATCAAGTCAAGCTGCTGGCTTGGAGAGCCGGTGACGAACCTGATATGACTGACATCTGCCGGCACATGGTCGTAAACAGCATCGACGGTTATCCAGCGTCCCAGATACACGAGATTCCAGGCATGGTAGTAAAACCGCCCTTTCAAATACACCAGTCCAGCTTCAATCCTGCAGGGAATTCCTGCCGCCCTTGCCAGGGCAGCCAGCAATACCGCGTGTTCATTGCAGTCACCCACGCGATTATCCAGGGTGGAAAGGGCATCCGGCAAGGACAGCACCGGGCGTTTTTCAATATTTTTGTAAACCCACTGGACCAGTTTTTGCACCTTTTCCAGCGGTTCGGCATGGTTGCCCACGATTTCCTGCGCCAGGGCCAGGATCTTCTGGTCATCCGACTGGATAAAGGGTCCCGGCTTTAGGAAGACTTTTTCCAGATTTTGCAGATTGTCTATCTGAATATTGGTGGACAGGTTGGTCATATTTTCTTTTTCAATGGTCACCATGTTGGCTTTGAATGCCTGTCGACCGCCGTTTAATTGAACCGTTTGAATCGGTATACCACTAATCTCAACCCGCAGGGCTAAAAGACGGTCAAGATTTTCTAACAGCACATTAGAGGCTACCGAGGCGGTTTGGGTCAGGTCGGCACTGGCTGCCGTTGAAAGACCGCGCAATGCATCTTCCCGGGTGGTTTTTTCCAGTTGGATTCCCAGAATTCCTTTTTCTTTCAATATCTCGCCACCGTCCCCGATCCAGGCCAATTGGGAAGTACCTTTGAAATTCAAGGCAACTTTAGTCGCCGATTGAATTTCTCCCATGACCTGCAGATCTTCCTTGCCGATGACTTCCACTATGACCGCCGTCTGGCCCATCGTGGCCGGATCAAAAATATCAAAGGTATATTTTTGGCCGGCAGTGAGCTCTGCCGCTGAAATGGCCGCCGTGATAGCCGGCAGAAGGTAGGGTTTCGCTTTCAACGGTATGTCTGTTTCACGACTTGTGCCGGCACTTTTCGTTCGGACCGACAACATGTCGCCGGATACGGATCCGATTACATTAAAACTGAAACGTCCTGATATAATTTTAAAATCAAAATCCGCCAGGCTAAAATCACGATTCAGCCGGCCAATAGTTTTCAGGTTAATATCCTGTACCATACCCATGGTATTGATGCGCATGCGCACCGTTTCCTGCAGACGGTACCCATCCCTCTCCGCTGAGAATATTGAGTGCGAAAATCCGATTTTGCGGTTGCTTTGAACAATGTTCATCCAGGTTTCCTTATCACCGGGTGTTTTAATGGAAGAAATTGACAGGGTCTGGGGCTGGAAAAAATACTTTTGAATCAATTCCAGCCGTACCAAGAAAAGCGATAAGAATCCCAGGACAAAAATAGAGCCCAATACCCAGAATGTTTTGTTTTGGTATAGTGCCATAGCGTTCCTTTAACTAATCCGCATCCTTCAATATTCAATAAAAAAAAGGGTCGGACAATAAATTGTCCGACCCTTCTATTGTATCATGAAAACTATATAGCGTATATGTTTACGGTTGCTAAACCATAAAATGGCATTTTATTGGGCCAATGGTATCCAGTACTTTATAATTTTACTCAGTTTACCCGTCTCATTGGCGGATCGTAAAAAATTATTCGCCGAATCCAACAATCCAACATCTTCTTTTCTAACAGCCCAGGCTAAAGGCTCTTGCGTTAGACGCGCAAAGAGATCAGTAAGCCCCTTTGCTTCATTTACAGAAGCTAAATAGAGGATCATCGGAGCGTCATGGATAAACATGTCGATTTTTTTGTTGATCAGATCCTTCACGGCAGCGCTTGTGTTGGTATACAGCTTCCTTTCAACACTGCTGAATTGAGCCTCCACAAAATATGCACCGGTCGTATCTTTAATTGCACCGATGGCCGAGCTGGTCGCGAAAGTAAATAATCCCGTGCTATAGCGGGCGGCATCTTGTCTGCGAACCAATGCCATCTGACCGCTTTCAAAATACGATATTGAGAAAGCAACTCTTACTTGTCTGAGTCGGGTAATCGTCATGCCGGACATGATAATGTCGATCCGATTTTCCAGCAGGGCCGGTATCTGATCCTTCCATTCAAATTCAACAAAGCGCAGCGATTTGCCTAAATAGGCTGCCAGTTCCCTGGCAAGGTCTGCTTCCAGGCCGACTATTTTATTCCTCTGTTTGAAAATAAGCGGCGGTGAATTAGGTGATACGCCAACTCGTAAAACGTTCTCGTCAGGTGGAATCGATAAGCTGGGTTGGACCGTATTCTGGTCGGTCGGCGCACAACCGGTTAACAGGGATAGGGCTGGTAATACTAAAATCAAGACGAATAATCGACTGACGCACCATTTTTTGCCCATTCTATCCATCCTTCTTTGTCAATTTGCAGCAATCTGATTTGTGGCACTTTCTAACGGCAAAACTGATCATATGAAAATTTTTCATAATAGGCAAACTTAAATTTTCATTTAGGTTTAGCAGGCAGAGCCAAAAAGGCGCTGCTTATTTCAAGGATCGTCAATCAGTCGAAAGGAATTTACAAAAGAGACTTTTAGGAGTTTTGAGTCATGCTGCAGGGAACAGTCAAGTGCTTCAACAACAAGAGCGGTTGGGATTTTAATAGCTATAGTCTTCCAGATTAGATAAATTTTTTGGACAGCGTTATCAGTCGCCCCCCTTCAACAATTTACTATTTGTACACCTTATTCGGGGGAGCTCCTTCTAGCCTTGCCAAAAACATTATCTGAAAGCCTATAAAGAAGACGGGGCGGATATTTTTGTACCCTACTCAGCCATTGACCTTTAACGCTGGCTTATTTGTTTAATATGTCCTTCAGGCGTTGCATTTCTGATTCAGCCTGGCCGACCATCTCTTCCATGATTTCCTTAAGGGGCTGCACTTTATCGACCAGCCCCACCGACTGGCCTGCCATCAGAGAGCCCCTGTCGGTATCGCCGTCGATAACCGCGCTGCGCAGCGCCCCGGCCCAGAATTCTTCCACCTTGAACTGAGCCTCTAGCCTGTCTAACAGGTTATTGTCCAGTTTGTTCAGCAGCTCCAGTTGAAGCTTGGCAAACTCGATGGAGCCCTCGTTTTTAAGGGCCCGCACCGGGATGACCGCCAGCCGACTGTCAAATTGAGGTGTGGCGACAGCGTCTTTGGCTTTGGCCTTGCGAAAGGTTTCCTTGAATTTGGGATGCGCAAGACACTCTTTAGCCATTATAAAGCGAGTGCCCATCTGGATTCCCGCCGCCCCCATCATCAGCAAATGCGCCATCATACGTCCTGTGGCGATTCCTCCTGCTATGAAGATCGGCACAGAATCGACACTGAATAGAATTTGTTGAATCAACACCGATAACGCAACCGGGCCGATATGACCGCCGGCTTCCGAACCCTCAAGGATCAAGGCATCCGCCCCCCGATCAATGAGTTGGTGTGCCAGCGGCGCCGTCGATGCAAAACATACAACCCGGGCACCATGTTCTTTGGCTTTTTCGATTTCACTTTTTTTGGGGATACCGCCGGCAAATACAACCAGCGGGCATCCCAATCGGCAAACCAGCGCCAGTTGATCTTTATAAACCGGCGCCAGGGTGATGAGGTTGATGCCAAAAGGATATTCGGTTAACCCTTCGGTTTCAATAATTTGTTTTTCAAGAATATCAACCGGTGTGTTACCGCCGGCCAGTAATCCGAATCCACCGGCATTACCGATGGCACTGACCAGCTTGGGGTCACTGACCCACGTCATCGCACCGCACATGATTGGATATTTGCAGCCTAAAAATTTTCGGCCGTTTTCAAAAAATTTATCGATTAGCATGTTCTGCCCTTCACTTTGCCAGCAATTCCCGTGCGTGTTCCAGGGTGGTTGAGGTAATATCCTCTCCTCCCAACATCCTGGCGATTTCCCGATGGCGGTCCGCTTCGCTCAACGGCTGAATGGTAGTCTGGCTTCTGCCATCGATCACGTGCTTTGAGATGCTGAAATGATGCTTACCAAATTTCGCAATTTGTGGAAGATGCGTGATACAAATAACCTGGTGATGTTTGGCCAGTTCAGCCAATTTACGGCCCACGACCTCCGCCGTTCCACCGCCGATACCGGCGTCTACTTCATCAAAAATAACGGTTTCAACCGAATCGGTTTCTGCCAAAATGGCCTTCAACGCCAGAATGACCCTGGACAACTCTCCGCCGGAGGCAATAGTTGTCAGTGGTTTTAAGTCTTCGCCGAGGTTCGGGGCAATCATAAACGTGGCCCGATCAATACCGGTTTCGGTAAGCGTATGGTTATCGATTCGTAGATTCCGATCGGTTTTCTGGTTCCAGGAAATGCTGCTAAGGTTTACTTTGAAGATGGTTTGAACCATTTTAAGCGAAGAAAGTGCTGCGATAATTTTTTTGGCCAGTACACCAGCCGCCTTTTTTCGGTTCCGCGAAAGCGTCGAAGCCAGATCTTTAGATCGGTCATGCAGTCCGGCGATTAAATTTTTCACACCATTTATTTTTTCACCAATGTTCTCAACATTTAACAGCTCCCGTTCGATTTGCTCCAGCTGTGACTGCACGGCTTCCAAAGAGCCGCCGAATTTGCGTTTAAGCTTGTTTAGCTCATCCAGCCGCTCTTCAACGGCTTCTAGTCGCTGCTCGTCTAGTTGTATCAATTTCAGATAAGACCTGAGTTCTTCTATCAGGTCTTCGATGAGATAGGTGGACTCCGATAGACTGCCGGCCCCGGAATTGAGCTGCGGGTCGATTTGCCCGGCCCGTTCAAGGTTTTTCTTTACTTCCAGCAATCGTTCGATAACAGATCCGGGCGCCCCGTAAAGTTCTTCTATGCTGCCGTGTACGGTTTGGTAAAGGGATTCGGCATTTTTCAGACGCAATCGCTCCTGCTCCAGTTCGATGTCTTCCCCGGCAACAATGCCTGCATCGGAAATCTCTTTGTGTTGAAATTGGAGCAGTTCTAAATGCTCTGCCTGACGGTCACGAATAGCATTTAATGTTTTAAGCTTATCGATTAAGGGAAGCATTTTATGATAGTGATCATAGACTTTTTGTCGCTGTGCCATGAGTCCGCCAAATTGATCCAGAATCACTAGATGCTCATCTTCTTTTAACAGACCCTGATGGGCATGCTGGCCCGAAATACTGGCCAGATTTTCGCTAATCGTGTTCAAGATTTGAATGGTTGCCAGCCGGCCATTGATATACACGCGGTTGCTGTCGGAAAGGGCAATGATGCGGCGAATCAAAAGCCCTTCGGCCGGATTGTATCCCAGGTCGGACATTTTTTGGGCTACACTGCTGCCGGGGGAAATCTGAAATAAAGCTTCGAGTTCGGCTGTATTAGCCCCTGTACGCACCAGGTCGGCCGATGCACGGCTTCCCAAAAGCAGGTTAACCGCGTTGAGGATAATTGATTTTCCAGCTCCGGTCTCACCGCTTAATATCGTGAGGCCGTCTGAAAAATCAATTTGCAGATCATCAATGATGGCAAAGTTTCGGATGGATAGTTCTTTTAACATTAGGAAAATTTATTGCACAATGCCGGATTTTTGTAAAGATCTTGTTTGTTTAGGGCCTCGAAAACAAATAAATCCGTCCGCCACGGCGGACTTGTCTTTTTGCCCGCCTTCAGCGTTGTGCCAAAAGTCACATATAGATAGCGAGTTGTTCAAAATATTACAGGAAAGATATGCAGAACTATTTGTCACTGCCGTAGGTCCAGGCCGAGGGATCATAGCGCTGACCGACGAGGCTGACGTGTTTTTGGATTATCATTTTAGGAGCCGACTGATATTCTGCTATTTTCACTTCTTCAATGATGGCATTTTTCACTCGGAGATGAAGCTCAACATTGGCGTTATCAATCTTGACTTTGTGGGTTACGGTAAATTCGGGAGACCGGCCAATGTTCCATTCCCATGATCGATACTTATCTTCGGCCAGTCGGTGGACGGCATCCCACTCGGCAGTCGGAAGCTGGTATATCTCCAACTCACCAAAGCGTTTTGATATTCCGCCAATCAGCTTGGCTATGAAGACATCCATGTCAATCGGATGCGACAAGTAACCTGAAATGTTTGTCACGCTGCTGGGGATGGATGCAATGGCGCGGGAATGACTAATTGCCGGATTTGATTGCAGCACCTGTTCTAATGTGTCCAGCTCCGCATCAAACAACAGGGTCCCATGGCTGAGCATTCGCCGCATATTGGCATGCTGTGAATTGCCGGATATCTTTTTGTTCTCGACGACGATATTGTTTTTGCCGGATACCGCAGCCGGTACCCCCAGGTGTTTCAAAGTTACCAATATGGGGTGCAGCAGCTGTTTGAAATAATTCAGCTTTTCTTCACCGAATTCGGTTATGAAGCTGAAATTTAAATTGCCGGTATCGTGGTAAACCGCACCACCGCCGGATATGCGGCGTAGAGACCGGATTCGCTTTCGTGTTGCCAGCTCCGAATTGACTTCCTGAAACGGGTTTTGGTGATTGCCGATAATTATCGACGGCTGGTTGATGTAAAACAGCACATACTCATGGCGGGTATCCAGGCTGCGATAGCAGTGCTCTTCCAGGGCCAGATTGATTGCGGGATCGGTTATGTTGTGGTTGTCGATTAGAAGCATGATTAATGCGCTTTATATGAATCTATGCCCATCCGAAACATTGAACAGATTAGAGCGTCGAACATCGAACTTCCAACATCGAACGTCCAATATTGAAGGCGCTGCGCTTTATCTATTTTAAAACAAGCGATTCTCAGATTTTCGAAAAGTTGATACGCTTTGTTCGGCTAATTATTTAAAATGACAGAATACCGAATTCGATGTTGGACGTTCAATGTTCGAGGTTCACTAGTTTCGTTTTCGATTGGACTGGCCGTTTCGGTTGCTGCCGACCGGGCCGAAATAGTTATCAGTCCTCTTTCGCCAGTTCGACCAGGGCCTTGCCCGTCAGTCGATACAAAATCCAGTCCTTCATGGGTTTAGCATTCAGCCTGTCGTAGGTTCGGATGGCCGGGGTGTTCCAGTCCAAAACCGACCATTCAAAGCGGCCGCAGTTGCGTTTAATGGCCAAGCGGGCAATGTGCACCAGCATCTTGTGGCCAAATCCCTTGCTGCGGTACTCCGGTTTGACATAGAGGTCTTCCAGATAAATTCCCGGTTTACCGATAAAGGTTGAAAATTTGTAAAAAAACAGAGCGAAACCAATTGGAGTTCTCTCATACTCACCGATCAACGCTTCGGCAAACGGACGTTCACCAAAAAGTGAATTGCGAATATCTTTTTGCGTTGCGACGACTTCGTGGGCCAGGCGTTCATAATCGGCCAGTTCTTTTATCAGAGAAAAAATCGTATCCACATCACTTTCGGTCGCAGGTCTGATTATAAAATTCGATGCAGTTGTCAATATTTCCCCACATTCTATTTGTATTTGAGTTCAAAGCCCATGTCCGCAACGGTTTGTCGATCACCGGGGTGGTTGCTTTTCTACAGGTATTTTGTCATTCTTATCCGGTGGATATTTTTTAATATAATCGAATTTTCTAGGATCCCAACATCCAAATACAATCAATCCCATCCAGTGCCATGTGAATCAGCAATCCCAGGCCAATCAGTCGGGTTTTTGGTATAATGGTCAATACCAGATAAAATAATATTGCCGGATATGAATGCAGCGGATGGTATCCGATGCTGCAACGGTTCGGATCGTAAATTGGAACCGCAAGAAGGTGATCTAAATCAACTATAATCGTCAGAGCCATGACCAGCCAGGCTCGTATCCATCTATCCCGAAATGAGAATCTTGCCACGATGCCCGGCACGATAAAATGAAGCAATAGATGGACGACGGGACGAATCATAGGCAATCCAGATCAATTTAATGCGTGATCATCTTTTAGTATACTACATATCTGATCAAACACATGGTCAAACTCCTTCGGTTCGTTTGCACGAAGATCAGTGAACACAAAATGCGATGCGTTGGGGGCAAAATACAGTCGTCGCTCGGTTGCATTAACGGCTGAATCATAGATTCTGTTAATGACATCGCGCGGGATAACCTGGTCATTTTCTGCCGCAACTATCAGCAACCGACCCGTATAATCGGCTAATAGGCGCCACGCGTCGGATTGAACCCAACTTTGCGGTTGCCGGATAATACTGCTGAATCCACCGTTGAAAGGCACTGTATAAGCGAGTGATGTATACATGGCAGGTACAAGGAGAATCAAGTTTTTTATTCGATAATACTCCAGCAGCTTGACTGATGTATAGGCCGACATACTGGCGCCGATCACCGATAATGGCTGTTGCAAATTCAGCGGATCGACAACCCGGCATGCCTGCCGGGTTCGGCTGCGGAGACTTGAGCTTTTCAGGTCGCCGCCGGTATCTCCGTGGCCGACAAAATCAAAGGCAGCCGAGGAAATTCCTCTATCATAGAGCTGCCCCCTAAGCATTTGAAATCGTCCCCGGTTGGAGTTGCCGGCACCGTGTAAAACCAGCACCCGGGGTGAGTCATTTAGCGAAAAGACGTCGCCGACAATCGTATGGACCTCAAAATCAACCTGAATCAGGTGCTGTCCTGGATTCTTTCTCATATTATCATAGAAAACGAATAGTTATGAATACACCCAGCATGGCAAATGCCAGTGTCAATTTAGCGGCAGCACCCAAGGCCAATCCCAGGGTTGCACCAATCCCGGCCAGGCCGGCAGCCTTCAGATTCGGCCGGTTGGATAGTTCGCCCAGCACGGCACCGATGAATGGGCCCAGCAAAATACCGAGAATTCCGAAAAATATACCGGCAATTGCACCCAGAGTGGCTCCGATGACAGCTCGGCGGGAAGCGCCGAAACGCTTGGCGCCCAATGCTCCGGCCAGAAAATCCAAGGCATAGGTCAGAACGGCCATAATTGCCAATACGATTAGAGTTGTTGCCCCGACATACTCGAAGTCCTCGACCCAGGCCGCCACAAGGAGTCCCGCATACAATGCCGGGGCACCCGGCAGGGCCGGAAAGACAAGCCCTACGATGCCGCCAATCACCAGAATAACTGCTAAAATCCAAAGTAAGATGTCGATATACATACTAGAAGCAACTGTAGCCGCCATCGATGACGACTGTATCCCCGGAATGGTATGCGCTGGCGTCGCTGGCAAAGTAGACGGCTATCGGACCAAAGTCAGCCGGAATACCCCAGCGTCTTTGCGGTATGCGCGGGATGACGTTTTTCTCAAATTTTTCTATGCTAAAAAGTGGTGATGTCATATCTGTTTCTATCCAGCCGGGTAAAATTGCATTGGCCCGAATTCCATGGCGGGCATATTCAACTGACAGGCCCCTAACAACGGCAATGACACCGGCTTTAGTCGCGGCATAATGTTCTCCTGCCGGCATCCCGAAATTGGCCGAGAGGCTGCTGGTAACCACCAGAGAGCCACCGTTCCCCTTTTCCAGCATGTGCCGTACGGCTGATCTGAAGGTAAAGAATACGCCCTCCATGTTGACGCCGAAAACGCTGTGCCATTCGTCGATACTCATTTTATGAAAAGGCGTCCCCAGTCGCCCGACTCCCGCATTGGCAAAACAGGCATCCACCTTACCCAATGTTCCGATGGTCCGGGCAAAACTTTCTATGACTTGATTTTCGTCGGAAACATCGCATTTAAGCGCAATGGTCTGCCGGCCGTATTTTTTCAGTTTTTCAACGGCAGCTTGATTCTTTTTTTCGTTTTGACCCCATATGCAGATGTCTGCGCCGGATTTGGCCAGTTCTTCGGCCATGCCGAGACCGATGCCGCCGTTGCCGCCCGTGACCAGGGCGGTTTTACCGGTTAGATTGAAGGTGGAATTTGTCATAATGTGCCTCCCTGATTAATCGGTCCTGAAATTTGGTACACCCAGAGTTTTAATTGCTTCTTGATATCTAAAGTTAGTCGCTAGATCCAAGCGCCAGCGACTTAATTGTTTTATGCTGCGCATATTAATTTTCAACTCGTTATTTCACGAATACGACACGTGCATCTTGTATTAGACTATCGCTTAACCTAGATCATAGATAATGCCCGCCGGTCCGGCATTTATAACAGTTACTTTCCCCAGGCGATTACGTTGGCCGGCACTTCCATGGATATGGCCGCAGACTACCAGGTCCGGCTTTATTAAATCAATCGTTTCTCTGATCGCCAGGCTGCCCAGACTCCTGCCGTCGAAGGATAAATCCACGACGCCTTTGGGCGGGGAGTGGCTGATCAGGATACAGCCGCCAGGGCAATCACGCAATAAATCATTGGCCTCGGCCTCAGAAAAATCGTAGCTCCATGAACCAAACGGCGTTGTTGGAATTCCACCGCCGATGCCAAAAAATGCAGTTCCACCAATGCTAACCTGCCTGCCATGAAGGACATGGGCACTTTTCCACAATCGGCAAGCCCTTAATAATTCTTCATCCGATTCACTATTGCCGGGCACCAAAACCGATGGCTTTTGTATTCGGGCTAAGGAGGTGATGATTTTTTCCAATCCCCGGCGGCCGATACAATAATCGCCGGCGCCGACAACAATGTCGACGTCCTTTGAAAGCGCTACTAATTTTGATGCCGCTCGAAAGTCACTGTGCAAATCACTAAATAAAAGCAGTTTCATTTGCTAATTTCCTCACCCGCCACACGATCAAATATTTGAAATTACAATTTGAGTTTAAGTTGATTCAACGGTCCGCAGCAGAGGTTGATTGAGCTTAGACAGCGAAACTTCGTTTTTGCTCGAATACAGCCATTGGGTATTAGATGTCTTTTGGAGAAAGGATCTATTCCTAATTACACACTGGGCAACCAATCACCCCGTCCGCCCGGTGTCAGATCCAGCAAATTCCAGACTGGCGTGTAGAGGTCGAGCCCGCGATACTCGTTTTCTTCCATAATGGCTGAGGTGGAGTAAAAATGGCACAGCGAGCCGTCTTCAGATTTCATAAAAACACTGATGCCGGGGAATTGCTCTTCCCGGCTGTCCTGAAAATTCAGATCGGTCTTAAAAGATGAACCGGCACTGGAAACCAAACGGAGATTGTCCCAATGGCGCCGGCGCGCCCAGGCTCGAAATTCGGTGATTTCCCCCTGGGCCACGATGGCGAAGTTCACACGCTGATTTAAATGATGAGCAACGGCATTAAATCCATCGGTCCACATCGCACACATGGGACACGATTCTTTCTGGGCGCCGCCAAACATGTACTGATATATGAGCAATGGTTTCCGGGGGTCTTCGAACAGTTCGGAAAGCCTGATTTCTGAAATGGGACTATCCTGCTGAAGATCGGACGGACCTTCGTGGAATAGATAGTCATTGACTTTGGTATCCAGAGGAAGCCCACGCCGGAGTTCCGCAACCCGTTCGCGCTGATCTCTCAAGGCCATCTCTGCCTTTAATAGCGCCGCTCTTGCATTTTGATAGGGTTCGCTTTCATTGGATAATTTCCCGTAAAGCATAGTTTCACCGCCTTTTCTATCAATTTTCGGTTCCTGAATGTATTTTATATAACCACTAACGAAGAGCTAAGCAAGATTTCGGCAGTTTCAAAAAGGGCCGATTTTTTGAGGCGGATTAATTAATTATTTCGGATATCCGGTGATTTCCCGGATGCGTTCATAGAGCGGTTTCAAGCGTTTGTACATCTTGCGGTAGACATCATGGTAAAGTGCGTCGTAGAGGCGGTGGTTTTTCTGGTCCGGTTCATAAACTGCACCGACGTGGGTCATGGCTTTGACCGCGGATTTAAAATCGGGATGGAACCCCAGGCCGACGGCGGCATCGATGGCGGCCCCGAGTCCCGAGGTCTCATAAATGTGGGGTTTGGCTGTTGGCATCCCGAAAATGTCGGCGGTTATCTGCATGGCATTGCGACTCTGGCTGCCGCCGCCGGACACTCTCAGGCTGGTAATCGGTTTGCGGCTGCGTTTTTCAATGCGTTCTTTACCATCCCGTAGGGCATACGCCAGGCCTTCCAGTATGGAGCGATACAAATGTCCCCGGGTATGCACATCACCGAATCCGATTATAGCCCCCTTGGCTTCCGGGCCCGGTGTTTTCACACCCGGCGTCCAGTAAGGCTGAAGCATCAATCCCATGGAGCCTGGTGTAATTTCATCCACCAGTTTATCAAAAAGCTGTTCCGGCGTCAGCCCCATTTTGGCCGCCTGTCGTTTCTCAAGATGGCCGAATTGTTCCTTGAACCAGTTGACCATCCAGTAACCGCGATACACCTGGACTTCAACCGTGTGGTATCCGGGTACGGCCGCCGGATAAGGCGGAATCAGCGGTATGGGTTCGATGTATTTTTTGTGGGTAACGTTGATGGTAGCCGTCGTTCCGTAACTGAGGCAACCGATATTGGAATCGAGGCTGCCGGAGCCTATGACTTCGCAGGCCTTGTCGGCCGCCGCCGCCACCAGAGGCAAACCTTCCGGAATCCCCGTCGCACCGGCTGCGTTGGAGCTGACAGCGCCAAGTATTTGGCCGGGAGGGATGAGTTTCGGCATAATTGACGGATCGATGCGGGACAGGACCTGCCATTTCCAGTCCCACCAGGCTGATTGGCGCAGGCGTTTGTAATCAAAGGGAATGTAACCGACCTGACAGCCAATGGAATCCACAAATTTATCCACCAGTCGATAAGTCAGATAGCCGGAAAGCAGCAGGTATTTGTGGGTTTGTTGCCAGATTTCCGGCTGATAGGTGCTGATCCAATTTACTTCGGCCTCCGCCTGGAGATAAGCCACTGTTTTTTTCAGGCCGGCGATGCCGAAAATAATTCCCCACAAACCTCCTACCGGCGGCAGTCCATAGGTTTTGCGTTGATCGAGCCATAGCATTGCCGGCCTGAGGGGCTTGCCTTTTTGATCCACATTTACCACAGTTGCGCGCTGGGTAGTCAGGGCCACACCCGCAATACGTTCCTTTTCTATCGCCTTCTGCTGCCACAATCCCTGGCAGGCCCGGCAGAGTGCCTGCCAGAATACTTCCGGATCCTGTTCGGCCCAGGTCGGCTTTGCTGAAAAATAGGGCTTAAACGGCACAAGCTCTTTCGCCAGAAGCTGTCCTTCCGGATCAAATATGAGTGCTTTCAGGCTCTGAGTGCCATTATCGATGGCCAGCAGGAGATCTTTAATTACTGTCATAAGTACCTAAAATTATAGCGTCTGCTAGAATAACGTCCATTTATAAAATGTTGAATCCACTGGAGGCGGACAAGCCCTCCAGGCGGACAGGTGCCGAGTGTCGAATTCCCGAATTGCGGTTTAGGCTGTCCTGTTGTGTTTCTTTGCTGGTTTTACTTTAGAGAAAATTTTATTCAGTACCGATTTTAGATCCCTGAATGAGATAAATTTACGTTTTGAGAGAAGTTCATCACGTCTCGCCGGCAAATTGTGGGCATGATTCCACAGCTCGATGTACATGTTGATTTCTTCTTTCCAGCGTTGTCGATCCCAGGGTAAGACATTCGCACACATTTTTTGAGCACGTTTTAAATAAGCTTTTCCTCCCTCCGGTGTCAACAGCCCGATGCGCACACGCCTCAATAACAGATCACCGAGATGTCTGATTTTTTCATTTTTCGCTGCGTGAGGCAATTCCGCCCAGAGGGTGTGGGTACCCGGGATGATTGTAAGATCTTCAGGTGCTGCGTTTCGCACGATTGTTTCTGCCTGTTTGCCGTAACGACCATAGAGACGACGCCAGGTTGGCCAAGGTAAATCGAAATCCTCCGGCGGGATCTGCGCAGCATCGGCAAAAACCGGATCCTTGCGATTAACTTCCGTTTCAGCCGGCAGATATTGTTTGGCCGCTTTCAGTGCATCCCAGGCGAGCCTTCTGAATGTTGTCAACTTGCCGCCTGTGACGGTGATCAAGCCCCGATCAACCCACACAACGTGTTCGCGGGATTCTTCCGAAGGTTTGAGCTTTCCTTCGCTAAGCACCGGCCGGATGCCGGCAAAGGCTGAAATACAATCGTCTAATGTTATGTCCAGAGATGGGAAAATTGTCTGGATTCCCTCCATCAGATAGGCCACCTCATCTTCAGTGATGTTGGGAACCATTGCCAAATTTTCAGTGTGATCGAGATCCGTTGTACCGGCCAGAACGGCACCCTCCCAGGGGACGGCAAAGACGGCGCGGCCATCACGGGGGTGAATGAAACTAAATCCCTCCTTCAACGGCAGTACAGCAGAAGGGAATACCAGATGACTGCCACGCAGCGGTCGCAGATGCCGTTGAGGTTCCGGGGACGGATGCAGTATTCCAGCCCAGCATCCGGTAGCATTGACGACGGCGTTTGAAAAGAGGTTACAGTTTTCCCCCGTTTCGACATCCTCAATATCGACACCCGCCACGCTTCCTTTACCTGTTCGGATAATGCTTTTCACCGCCGTATAATTCATGGCTAAGGCTCCCGAGGCTATGGCTTCGTTGATTAACCTCAAAACCAGTCGTGAATCATCAACCTGAGCGTCATGGTAGTAAAATCCGCCCTTGAGTCCCTCGGAATTTATACCCGGCAGTTTCTCAATGAATTCATCCGTCTTTAAAAACCGGTGTTGACGCTCGCGAGCCATGATATCGTAAATGGTCAGCCCGACCTTCAAAATTTTTTTTCCCGGGCTTTGTTCGTCGTAGACCGGCAGCAGAAATCCCAGCGGCTCCACCAAACCCGGTGCTTCGGCGAGAAGGCGGTCACGTTCCGCCACGGCGATTTTGGTCATCAAGAAATGCCCCTCCCTGATATACCGCAAGCCGCCATGTACGAGCTTCGATGAACGGCTGGAAGTACCCCAGGCAAAATCTTTTTGCTCGATGAGAATGACCCTGAGGCCCATACGGGTCGCTTCCCGTAGGATACCGGCCCCGGTAATCCCCCCTCCGATGACAATTAAATCCCAGGTTTTTGGTAGCTGATCAAAGTCCATAGTTATACTTTTGCTCATAGCACCGTTCATCTACTAGATGTCAGATGTTAGAGGACAGAGGACAGATTTCAGAGATCAGATGACAGAATTTGGAAGTCGAAATTCCGGAATCGGAAATCTGATATTTTTGATCCAAATTTTGACCCAATAGGAGTGGACCACATAAGTCGCGCCAGGGCGGGCCGACTTCAAAAATCTGTTTTCTGCCCTTTGTCCTGTGGTATCAATTTATCCGGATTCATGCGCCGGTACGAGTCAAGGTGGCTGAAAAGTTTATGCAGCATTTCGACGCCGATTTCCCCCTTTTCATGAACCAGATATTTTATATGATCCGAGCCGACTCCGTGCTGGTGGCTAATGGTTCCGCCGGCGGACACGATTGCCCGGCTGGCCGCGTGCTTTAAGTGTTGCCAAGTTTCAAGGGTATCGTGGGGGCGGCTCGACAGACGGAAAACAAAGGTGGTATATATGCTCGAGCCGGTCGGGTAAACATGTGAAAGATGAGAAAACACATGCACACCGCTATTGCCGGGTGATAAAGCTCCTCGAATTGATTTTTCAATGGCATTCATGGTTGATGTAACCTTGTCCCAGGTAATGGCGGTTTCCAGCGTATCGACTGCATAGCCCAGATTCCAGAGTGTGTTGCGCAGGTATGCTGAGCGAAAGCGGTTTTTCTTCCAGGCGCTGCCCAGAGGCCGTCCGATGCAAATCCCCTTTTGACCGCGAACAACGGAAAGCGCTTCCCGTCGTGCGACCGTTGTCATTCTCCTGGAACCGGTAAAGCCGAGCAGGCACATGCAAAAATCTTTGTTCGGAATGCCTCGCAAACGAATATAGCGCACGACCCAAGCGATTTGCCGTTCATGGCCGGCCAGCGCTAAATTTGTCATGGTTTCCGAAGGATTACTCAACCGCAGCATGGAAAAACCGATATCGGTACCGGCAATGGTCTGTACCGCTTTTAACCCGTTATCCCATGAAGGAAAGAAAATTCCGTAAACAGAATCTATAGCTGGCATTTTAGAAATTCTAACGATTACGTTTGCCAACATCCCCATTCTCCCTTCCGAACCCAGCAGGATCTGGCGCAGGTCAGGTCCGGCAGCGGATGCCGGGAAAGGCGGTAATTTCAACTTACCCCGGGGGGTGAAGACAATCCCGCCTGCCAGAAGGTCTTCTATTCGTCCGTAATGCCGGGACTGGTGACCGCTGGACCGGGTAGCCACCCATCCGCCAAGGGAGGAATACTCAAAAGACTGGGGATAATGGCCTAGGGTGAAGCCTCTGGAATTAAGCTGTTGTTCGAGCTGTGGACCGCGAATTCCAGCTTCAAAGGTTGCCAGACGATTATCACTTTCGATGCCGATCAAACGATTGAGCCGTTCCATTGACACGCTGAGAACCGGTCTTTCGGTTTCCGGCACCGCTAGTTGGCCGACCACACTGGTACCGCCGCCATAAGGGATGACAACCAGATCCTGCTCGCCGGCGTATTTCATCAACTCCTGAACTTCCTCGATTGTATTGGGCAGCGCGACGCCATCCGGAAATCGTTTCAGTATTCCGGTCCTTAGACCTATCCAATCCGGCAGACTCTGACCATGGGCGTGGTCGAGGCGCAATTTCGGATCAAAAGAAACCAGGGGGTGCCGGGACAGGCGTGACTTCGGCAGTCTTTCAACGAATCCTTGGAGCGGATAATCCGGATGGGTCCGGCCCCGACCGACCACATCGCGCAAAATCTGAAGACCCTGCGGCGTCAGATCCATCGTTATGGTTTCATCACCCCAGCCGTTCCAACGTTGCATAGTAGCCTTTCTACCTAGTCCGCAAATAAGGGATGTTGAGAGCTTCTGGCCTTGAGTATTTGCAGGATCCAGCAATAATCTGAACCTTGCGGGCAATTTCGGTAAGGTTTGAGAATTACAACAAAATTTCCGGATTAAAGACGGTGGCCTGCCTGGCTACGGGAGACGGCATGGTAAGGCGAATTACGAGGAGGCGAGTGATAAACCCGTTAGGCAGGTAATCAGCATTTCTAATCGGTAATCTTACTAATTAGCCCGGTGTATGTCAATGCAGATTTTAAGGAATTTAAAATCTTTACAACGATTAAAGCATGATTAGATTTAGCTCTAAAATTAACCCGTATGATTATCCATATTGAGGTTTCTATGAACGATCTGATGATACTGGTAATTGCTACGACCAACCCCGGGAAAGCGGATGAGATCCGGGATGTGCTGAAAAATTTTCCGGTTAACATTAAAAGCTTGGCAGATTTCGGTCCGATTCCGCCGGTGGTGGAGGATGGGGATACCTTTGATGATAACGCCTACAAAAAAGCCAGTTTTGTTGCAAAGGTACTGGGTCTGCCGGCCCTGGCGGATGACTCCGGTCTGGTGGTGGATGCGCTGGGCGGGGCGCCGGGTGTCTATTCTGCCCGCTATGCCGGAGAAGATGCCACCGACAGACAGCGCTATACCAAGCTGCTGGCTGAGATGAAAGGCGAAACCAATCGCAAAGCAGCCTTTGAATGCGTTTTATCAATAGCGGTTCCTCCCGGACCGGCCTTGACTTATGAAGCCCGCTGTGAGGGGATAATTGCCGAGGCACCGGTTGGAGAGAACGGATTCGGTTATGATCCGGTTTTCTATTATCCGCCGCTGGAAAAAACATTCGGCCAATTAAACCGGGAAGAAAAGAGCCGCGTGAGCCACCGGGGCAAGGCGCTGCAGGAGCTTAGCCAGGAATTTGACAAGGTATTAATCTGGATCGAACGGAACATGCCGGTTCAGGTAAGGCAGGGGTGTCAGCATGAACACCACTAAATATGCCGATCTGGTTCAGGCCAGCCACAGTTGCCGGCGATTTTACGAAGACGACGCAGTTGATCTTGAGACGTTGAAGGAACTGGAAAATCTTGGACGCATGTCCGCGTCGGGTGTTTATTTTCAGCCCTTGAAATACATACTTTCCACTGATTCCAAAACGAACGTCGACATATTTTCATGTTTGCCCTGGGCCGGGTAATTAAAAGACGGGCGGGACCCGAAGCAGGTGAAAGACCGACGGATAACTAGGATAATCTTTTGACCCCGGCAATATATGATGATAGGCTGGTAGAAGTACAAACCAAAATGATCGGCCCTGACACTTCCAGGAAATTTGAGCAGTCAATCAGATTATCAGTAGATCCCGGGAACAATACATAGCTTTATTAAAGTCGAACTGAACTACCGGCAAAATTTAAAGGGGGATTTCGAAATGGGACCAAAAAAAGACGTCATTGACATCGTGACCGAGTTAGGCGGAGTTCGAACGACGGAAGCCGCAGAGAAAGTGTTTGCAGAGCGGATAACGTCGGATCAGTTGGCCAAACTCGACAAAATTAAAAATGAAGCCGTTCGAATGAAAATAGCTAATGCCATCGTACTCTGTGATCCGGACAGCGTATTCATCAATACGGCTTCGGATGAAGATCGACAGTTTATCAGAGAACTTTCCCTCGAAAAGGGGGAGGAAAAAACCCTGCCGATGGAAAATCACACCATCCATTACGATCTAAAAGATGAGCAGGGACGCATCATTGACCGCACTTTTTACATCAGCAATGAAGGTGAACAGGTCAGTTCTCTGGGCAACAAAATGGATCGCAGTGAAGCATGCGTGGATATTAAGGATAAAATGACCGGCATTATGAAAGGAAAACTGATGATGATCGGATTTTATCTGCGCGGTCCGGTGGGCGCCCCGGCATCCAACCCGGCCGTTGAAATATCCAGTTCGACCTATGTTCTGCACAGTGCCGATATTCTGTATCGCAATGTCTACTCGGATTTCGATCGGGAAGTCGAAAATTTGGGCCATTTTTTCACCAACATTCACAGCGAAGGGTTGAACCGGCCCGAAGATTTACCCAACGCCCGGGTCTTCATGGATCGCAGCCATCTGACGACATACAGCTTCAACTGCACCTATGCCGGCAACACATTGTTGATGAAAAAAGGAAACCATCGTTTCGCGGTCGATCGTGCGGTATATGAAAAATGGGGCGAGCAGGTGGCGGAACACATGTTTATCACCGGAATCGAGGGTCCCGGCAGCCGGATTACCTGGATGATCGGTGCCGCGCCCAGCGGCTGCGGCAAGACCACTTCGGCCATGGCCGGCGATCATTTTGTGGGAGACGACCTGGCTCAGGCCTGGATAGCCGAAGACGGTTCCATTCGATCCATCAACCCGGAAAAAGGCATCTTCGGAATCGTTGAAGATGTGAACTGGGAGGGAGACCCCCAACTGATGAAATGCCTGCGTGAAGTCGGCACTGAGGTTATCTGGTCCAATGTTTTGATCGACGAAAACAATACACCCCAATGGGTTGGCAACAATGAGGAGCCGCCGCCGCAAAAAGGATTCAACTTCCAGGGTCCGTGGGAGCGGGGAATGGTCGACGAAAACGGTAAGGAAATCCCCATGTCCCACCCCAATTCGCGCTGTACCCTGACCAACAGTGCGCTGGGCAACTATTCAGCTGAAAACGAGAACGGCAACGGTGTTGAAACTCGAATTGTTACCTACAGCGGACGTGACAGTGATACCATGCCGCCCGTGTGGGTCGCCAGGAATTCCGATGAAGGTGTTGTGATTGGTGCCTCTATCGTTTCGGCCGCCACCGCGACCGAAGTCGGTGCCACTGGCGTGAGGCGACAGCCCTGGGCCAATGCCCCGTTTACTCCCGGTCCCCTGGGAGATTATATGGCGGCGCAATTTGAATTTTTCGGTAGTGATAAGGTCGCAGATGACAAACGGCCTATTTTAGCCGGCTTGAATTACTTTTTGACCCATGAAGCCCGGGGCGGCGATTCCAAAAAACTGCTGGGTGAAAAAAAGGATGTCAAAGCCTGGATGGCCTGGTTGGAGCGGCGAGCACACAACGAAGTCGATGCGATCGATACGCCCATCGGGTATTTGCCGAAATATGATGATTTGAAAGAATTATTCAAATCTAAAATCGATAAAGAGTATCCCGCAGAACTGTATGAGAAGCAATTTTCGCTGTATATCGACAATATCCTCGGCCGCATCGACCTGCAGATCGAGGCTTACGGCAAAGAACCCAACGTCCCGCAAAAACTGTTCGATATCTATAAAAAGCAGAGACAGGAACTCACGGAACTGAAAGATAAATTTGGTTCTGTCATCACACCGCAACAGTTAGCAGGGGCTTAAGAGTGAAGAATGACGATTGATCGACCTGCTGAGTAGGGGCGGTTTATCCCCGCCCCCCAGGGTGAAAATTTTTGAGATAAATTCGGATAGGTCGTCACTCCGAATTCAAAATTGTGGAAATCACCTTAAACTTCAGATAAAGCTGCCACTCGCCCCCTGAGCGAATTATACTCCGTGAGCCTTGGCTTTAAAGGCCTATAGGAAGTTGTAAGCATGCAAAATAGATTAGGCGCTATATTTCTCAGCCTCTATGGCCTTGCGAGGACTATTGCAACCTAATAATCGTAGATCCATCATCAAAACCTTTTTAAGCCGCCGCATGCTGGTGGCTCTTGTTATGGGGTTTGCCTGCGGACTTCCCCTCCTGCTCACGATGAGTGTTCTTCAGGCCTGGATGAAGGATGCGGGGGTGGACCTGTCCGTCATCGGCATGATGGCACTGGTCGGGCTGCCTTATACGCTGAAATTTTTGTGGGCGCCATTTCTGGATCGTTTTACCTTGTCGTTTTTAGGACGCCGCCGGGGGTGGATGCTGGTTGCGCAGATTGCTCTGACCGCTTCCATCGCGGGGCTGGGGCAGTCCGATCCGATCCAAAATCCCTGGATGCTTGCCGTTACCGCTTTTCTGGTTACTTTTTTCAGCGCATCCCAGGATATTGTGGTCGATGCCTATCGACGGGAAGACCTGTCCGACGAAGAACTGGGGTTGGGTTCATCGCTGTATATCAATGGCTATCGGGTGGGCATGCTGCTTGCCTCGGGCGGTGGACTGATCATGGCGGATCACATGGACTTTTCGATGGTCTATTTGATCCTGGCCGGCTGTATGCTGCCGGGTATTCTAACAACGCTGCTGACTCCGGAACCTGCAACACCTGCCGGCACTCCCAGGACCATGCGCGAAGCAGTCGTCGACCCGCTGGTGGAATATTTCAGTCGCAATGACGCCGTTTTGATTCTGGTTTTCATTCTACTTTATAAAGTCGGCGACACTATGGCCAGCGCCATGACGACTCCCTTTTATCTTGACATCGGATTCTCCAAATCTGAAATCGGCGCCGTGGTAAAACTGTTTGGCTTCTGGGCCACAATAGCCGGTGGCCTGGCAGGCGGGATTATGATGCTCAAGCTGGGTATCAACCGCAGCCTGTGGGTTTTCGGTTTTTTACAGGCCGCTTCGACCGCCGGATTTGCCTTGCTGGCAAATGTCGGATACAGCATACCCCTGCTGTCTTCGGTGATTGCCTTTGAAAATCTGAGCAGTGGCATGGGCACGGCAGCCTATGCGGCATTTATGGCCAGTATTACCAACAAAAAATTTACGGCTACGCAGTACGCCCTGCTGACCAGCCTGATGGGGGTACCCAGGGTGCTTGCATCGGCACCCACCGGTTTTCTAGCGAAAAATGTCGGCTGGGAAACTTTTTTTATTTTCTGTGCCTTGATCGCCATTCCTGGTATGTTGTTATTGCTCAAATTTGCGCCATGGAATTCGAATTCTGTGGCTGATGCGGTATAGGGGGCCGTATAATTGTATATTTATGGATCTCAATGAATGAACCCTGATAAATATGCTTTTGAATTTGGTCATCCAATTTGGAGTGACAGGAAAATAGCTAATCATTGTGAACGAAGAATCGATTGATATAAAATCATTAGAGCGTTTCCGCACCTTGCGGGATAAACGGCAGCAACTGATGACGCTGGCTCCCAGAGATGCCATGGAGCACATCCTACAGGACAGCCAATCCCTGGCCCTGGTGCATTCGTTTCCCGAGCAGGATTTTTATTTTTTGATTCACGACATCGGCCCCGAAGACGCAGGGCCGCTGCTGTCTCTGGCATCCAACCGCCAATGGGAACACCTGGTGGATCTGGAAACCTGGCAAAAGGATCAAATCGATTCTCAGGCCGTATCCCGCTGGCTGGACTTGCTTCTCGAAGCCGATCCCGCGCGTTTTGTAAACTGGTTCCTGAACGAAAAGCTGGAATTTGTCGAATTTTTTCTTTACCAAAATATCGAGGTCAGGGTCCGAGAGCACGATCAGGATCCGACCGAGTTCGGCCAGGGCTTTTTTTCGCTGGACGATACCTATTACATTCGTTTTATCGATCGGCCGGCTAATGGTGCTGAAAATGAGCTTGCCGAAGCCCAGCGCAAAAAGTTTATTTCACGCCTGGCCGAGACCCTATCGAATTTTGACCATCGGCTTTATCAGGGAGTGTTGCTGGAAGCCACCCATGTTATTCCGGCGGAAACCGAAGAAGACTGCTTTCGCTGGCGCAATGTACGGTTGGCGGATAAAGGTTTTTTGCCCTTTGATGAGGCGATTGGTATCTACCAACCGATCAAACCGCAGGATCTTGCTGAAAAGAAGGCTAAAATTATACCATCTGCCCAAGACCCGACCTCTCTTTTTCCCGTGCCGCAATATCCTATCCGGATGCTGGCTGGAGACGATCACTTTTCCCGCGGGTTGACCGCCATTGATTCAGAAAATGCACTCAGCCATATCCAGACTGAGTTTGCCAATCTTTGCAATCAGATCATCGTCGCCGATCATAAAACCATCCGGGAAAGAGATCAATTACGCGATATTGTCAAAAAAGCCTGCGGCTACATCAGTATCGGCCTGGAGCGCCTGTCTAAAGGGAAGATAAAAGTTGATCCCCGGGAGGCCGCTGCCCTGATTACCAGATACCCGCTGTCGCAGATTTTCAGAGTGGGATTCGGTGAAGCGCTAATTCTGAAATGGCAGACCGAAAAATGGCTTGACCAATGCTGGTATGCCCGCAATGGGCTGAGATTGACTTTTTGGGGCGAACAATGGCTGGGGGTACTGGGTGGCCTCTTGATCAAAAAACCATTGTACTATGACAACTATAAAACCGGTGTTCTCTATCGGGAGTTTGATTCCTTCGAGGATGTCCGGACAACCGAAGATACTTTCAGTCAGATCAAGGCCATAGACGACCTGTTGTCAATGATGTCGATTGATATCGATCATCCATCCGCCTACGGATTTCTAACCTATAAGAATCTGATCCTGACCCTTTGGGCCAGACATTTCCTTAGGCTGTCTGCCGATAAGCTAAAGCCTATCAGTAAAAATGAATTCAAACCGTTTTTCGACCAACTGCTGCCGGGACAACCGATTGACGGCCGTACTCAAAAGCGAAAAGTTCCCCAGAAGATGAAGCAAAACATACTGGACTGGCTGGCAGCCGACACCGGCCTGAAAGATTTCGAGATCACCGCACGCCTTGGTCAAACTCTGGAAAATATTTTTGAAGAAATAGAAAGTGAGCTGGACCGGGTGACCGCCAGAGACCTGGATCCCAGA
>Ga0056116_1000129_pt1 | contig 23270 bp, 14 predicted proteins | sample WorMetOlspDAHAB2_FD_67352 | JGI IMG/M metagenome (GOLD analysis project Ga0056116, IMG submission 67352) | Marine gutless worms symbiont microbial communities from Max Planck institute for Marine Microbiology, Germany - Olavius sp. DAHAB.2 ...
TGATACTCATTTACCGTCCCTCGGAGGGTGGAAGGCTGAGTCGACCTAGGCACTGCAGTCAGTGTGCAGCCCGTGCCCAAAGCTGCGTATCGCAGTGATTTTCGTGAAAACACGAACTTCTGTCCGCAGCGCGATTCAAACCTGGGCCCTCTCGCGCAGCAGGCAAGCGTGTTACCACTAGACCAATGCGACCTGATGACATTCATGTTTTGTAGCGACAGTTCTGAATATTTCATCACATACATTGCTACTGATAACATTTTATAAATACTTTCGATGATTGCTAGTCAAAAAACAATTTATTTACAAGCTGAACAAGAGGATTGCGGACAAAATATATATAGCCCCTTTAGTTTAAAAAGTTGTGGGAGTATACTATTGTCCACCCTATGATCGACGCTTATGATGGTGACTTGCTTTCACAAGATTTGGAGTACTTGCTTGCTGCATCCTGGGAATAATAACTTTGTTTCTGTGATGTGGCTTGTATAATCTGGCATTGGTGATGCATCTGACACTGGCTTTTCAGTTGTGATGACACGATATAGCCTGTCACAAATACCTGGCTATGCCACTGATGTGCTGAAATTGCCAATAAATCCTGTTGTGCCATTTTCACTTATTTGGCAGTCATTACACATGTACCTGTATATCAGTTACTGCTGTGCTCCACTGTGCAAACAAAGGGTATGAGCTATTTGATCCTCCCATAACTTGTTGAGTTGTGGATGTACATGACTTGTGCTCTGCTGGCCTAACAGCAGTCATTGTTGCTGTTGTTACTGATTGATGTCATTGCATGATCGTCACCTTTTTGTACATGAACAACCTGATAACTTTCATTCCCTTGATGACTGTTTTATGATTGTAAAAGTTTATTATATATATTAAAGATACTGTCGTTTCCTCCAGTACTTTGACTGTGTTTGAACCACGAGTCAAATTGAAGTACACAAACTAAAAAATGGCTAACTTAAGGTGCTAATAGTTTTCAGCTGAAATTGGCTTAATATAATGGCTATGATCATTTGTTTACGTGGTGTGTAAGATGTGCGAGGTCTAGGACTGGCAGCATTGGAAATTTGGGTTTCTTTTAATTTTCAAGCAGACTGTGATCAATATCTGTTCAGCATGGCGATTGGTGACAGAGCATATGTTATAGTCATTAATAGTTAGCATATAGTTAACAAGTGCTACAAAAATTATGGCTACGACATTGAATTTACGTTACGTACGCTGTTGTATAGGTATTTGCACTTGTGTTGTACTCGTCAATTTCACTATTCTTTTCATTTTTCTGTCACCTGCAGCTGCAGTGGTGAGGAGTGAACAGAAGTATCGGTGAGTCGCAGGTCCATGCCATGGACCTGAGACTCATGGACTCCATGGTCTATGGTCCATTTCCTTCATTCACAAGGGAATGGGCTGGGGGCATAGTTACTCCGACTCACTCTCACACGGGGCAAAGAATATTTAATTTGTTCACGTAAAGTAAACAAAAGCAACGTAAACAAAGCATACGAATTGTTGAAATTTGATTAAAATGCGTTTGTTTGTATTAGTAATGACCGTACTGTCGGCAGTGTTTCTGCATTCTGTGAACTTATGTGAATCAAAACAGTTCGCAGCTTATACACGAAAAGTGTAAATATGTTTGTTGATATGCCTAGTCTCATACGGATGACTTTTGTCAGGCGTAACTGGACTACTCGCAGACAGACCAGTTTGCTGTCAGTAATATTGCAGACTAGTTAGTTTCTGGATTTCAAATATTTTAAATCTCATTTAAAGCTGTTACAATAATCTTATTTTGCGCCACATTCTGACTGGCTGTCTCCAGAATTTTGGCATGGCTGCCACTTGTCCAGCGGGCAACAGGACAACTCGCCGACACACCAATTCGCGGTCAGTCAAGTCGCAGTACTGGTCAACTCGCGGACTAGTCAGCTCACCGAAACATTTGATTTAAAATATGCTGTAAATAATCAATATCAATGTGTTGGCAGTAAAGTATACTACTGAATACTTTCAATAGTCGACAGGGTTAGGGTTTGTGTTAGGTTTTTGTTTAATGTACAATTATTTTATAATATGTCCGACATTTAAAAAACTTCGACGAGTTGACTAGTCCGTGAGTTGACCACTCCGCGCAGTGACTGACCGCGAGTTGGTTTGTCGGCGAATTGTCCAGTAAGCGTCCAGCACACGAGTTGGTTAATGACAAATTAGCCTGTCTGCAAATCGTGCGGTAAAATGTTGTTTGTTCTCCAAACATTTCAGTATGGGTCGCTGTAAAAGCATTCCTGTTATTCTTGCACCAAATTAGCAATTGTAAGTGGCTTGTAGTTATGAACTGCTGCATTGTACAGGTGCATACCTGAACTGTTAGTTGTGTGGAGTCGAGAGCTATCTTCTGGTCCATTTGCGGCAGCTCCTCTCATTGCGGATATCAATGCTGACGGTGAACTTGATGTCGCTGTCAGCTCCTTCACCGGCGATGTTCATATCATTCGTGCGTCAGACAGTCAACACGAGACTGGGTCTCATTGGCCACTGAGACTCACCGATACTTCTGTTCACTCCTCACCACTGCAGGTGACAGAAAAAATGAAAAGAATTAAAAAGAATTTTGCATAATAATAGACCAATAGTGTAAAATGGAGGCTTGATGTCTACATCATATATTGCTGCAAGAAAAAGATATGGTGTGAAGAGAGTACTTGCAGATTTTTTGGATTAAAAAACTAATGACATTAGTGTACTCATAGAACTGCTACTAAGCAATTTAGGTGGTAGATCTAATTTTTGATGTAGTCTTCCAGAATATTAATATAGTCCATTTTGATAAGAATTTGCTAACATCATTTTGTTGTTAAAACAGTATCAATTATCAATATCTTGAGAATGGAAATAGTAGTTTGTAGTATATGCTCTGTGTTTATATGTGCATTTGCATTCTAGTCACTGGGGAAATTACACACACAATACACTGCCATCATCTGTTTAACTATTAACTGTGGACGTAAAGAGTACGGTAGACCTGATTCTGCTACTGAACTCTTTTGGGACTCACCATCATGATTTTGCAAGTGCCTAGTCATGTTACCAATTATTCCTTCGCCCATCCCCAACTTGGGACAGGTGCAGACAATACTAGCTGGACTGGAGCTGTGTGTTGAGTACATTAAAATAATGTACTGGATGTGCACAGCTGAACTTATTTGCTGATGTTTTGTTGTCAGTATGATATTAACAATGATGGAATGCTGGATTTGCTTGTCACTACAACGAATGGCCAGCTGGTGTTTGTTGATGTATTTGGCAAGCTCATTACTGTTCATGAGGTTAGTTACTGAAACTGTTGGCTGGATAACAGTGTGACTTCTGCAGCTGTGTGATTTGCAAATTGAGGCCATTGTTTGTTCGTGTACATGTTTGTTGTTATTTTGTCATGTCTTGCAAATTGTTTGCTTCTTCAGTATATCTGATACTGACACATGTACACTGGCCACTTCGGTTTTGTTCATGCTATAAAACTACACAGATGACAGAAATCCACAGTACTCCACTTGCAGAGCTATGCGCACAATTATTGTTCATCAATAGTAGTCTCCCTAGGTGATCTGTAGTCACTCCACAGTGTCCTGTCTGTACTTTTAAATAGAGAACAGACGATTATCGGATTGGTGTCGTATCGGAACCGATACTGGGCGTATCGTATCGAATCGTATCGACTACTTTTGTATCGGCCAATACATTGCTGCAGGTTCAGCAGCTGTTAACCGGTTGCATTACGCAGGAGATCAAAGAGCGGTCGCGACCTGTCACCCGCTGCGCGCAAACGCCGTTGATCGACCATGATACAGGAGTTCGAATGCTCACTGCAACACTGCAGCCGTTAATTACTTGCCATACACCTGCTTTACAACCCACCCATCAAACAACTGAGCAGACTGGAGAGCCAGGAGGTTAACAAGAGCTTCCCTTCTCTCTCTAGTCACCTCCTGCAATTTTAGTACACTTTTCGAATTGCGCTGACTGAAGCAATTACAATAAAAGAAGACGTTGAAACTAGCTTCCTACACTTGACTGCGGCTGCCGTTGTGAGAGAATTGTCAAGTGTATTTCAAAACAGTTTATTTCCACAATTCGTACAGTTATCATGGCTCCGCGGAGCAATGTATTTGAGCATTTTGAGCATTTCTCCGTGAACTCCTCAGACAGTTCGCGTGTAAATTGCAAAATATGTAACAAGTCAGTTGCATGCGGTGGAAAGCAGACAACTGCATTCAATATGTCTTAATATGAGGACGCACTAGGATGATCAAAGGGCGTTCCGGTCAACGGGCGCGCGCGCGATCGTTCGTGTTCGTCGTTCGTCGACGATAATGGAGGGGGTTGAGGGGTGGGGACGAAGGAGACTGTAACCTTACACCAGCCTCCCCGTGACACCAAGGCGACGTAGTATACTGGGCCTTGGCCACCAGGGACAGGTGATGCTGCACCCCCTCCATCAGCAGGAAGTGATAACAACAGTCTAAACTGTCAATCACTCTAACGTTTCTAACAATCAACTGGTCTTGAAACTGACTGAGTGCTCAAGTTGGTTAGTCGCTAATGGTCTGCATTATTTAGCCTTGGATGCAGTGTGCCACTCATTGCGTATAAGCTGCGTTCTCTAAGCGACCTGCCTGTTCTAATGATATAAGTGGCTGGGACACCATGACACAAGGAGTACTCGTATCAGTATCAGTATCGGCCGTTGTGTACACTCGAATACTCGTATCGGATCGTATCGGTGAGTGCCCATATCGTCCGTTCTCTACTTTTAAATGTTACAGATAAAGAGTTGTGAACAATAATGTTACAGTTTACTCAAGTGAATGAATGTACTTTGCACAGCCATGTAATACACATGTGTGGAAAATATATGTTGCTTACCACTTTGTATTTGCTGCTGTTGATAATAATGATGCTGACACTGATGTGTTAGCTGGGTGCTGTTTGGCTGCTTCGTGACTGGCACAAACACAGTCACAGTTCATCAATTGCAGATCGAAATCATCTTCATCAGTTGATTGTCACTGATGGTAGTACAATGGACCAGGTAATCTTACCAGATTGTATGTCTATAAATGACGAACTGAGCTTTATAGTAAGTATATACACAGTGGATGAATATTGTACAGTTTCTTCATGTGTTTGCCACATGCGGTTTGATGTCAATGAGTGCATGTTCTCGTTTTGCTTATTAGTGCTTCCTAATTTGCACTGTGGAGCCATATTGAATGTGCACAAGTAATTTGAACCTAGTCTGTGTTGAATTGACATGAGACAATTATATTAACACCAAATAAAAAAAGCAAATGTTAGAATGTCCTAATGAAATTTATTATAATTTTGTTTCGTGCAGCAAGCACCAGGCTGAGTTTCATATTTAACTTTGAGTCCTAATTGCTCTTGACCAACCACGTTCTCGTAGCTGCAACACTTGGGATATTCAACAGAAAATTTACTTCTTAAGTTTGATGGCACAGTAAACATACTATCGAGTTTTGAGTACCTTGTTTGGGTTTTTTGCTATCTCACTATGTCATTTTTTTAATACCATGACTGCTGAAACACTTGTTATAGAAACAGTTTGTGATCAGGGGTGTAGAGATAAGTTTGGTTTGTAAGTATAAAATGTTGGCCAGCATGGTAGATTACAGAAAGCTAACATTAAGTGCAATGTTGTTTAGCTGGGATGGCTTGTATAACTCAGGCTTTGGTGGTATAAATCTATTTATACGTTTCTCCTCTGTACTAGTCCCATGTTTGTAATTCCTGTTGTCCAGACTGTAGACGGCTGATTTAACTAATGGCTGTACACTGTTGCAGGTTCACAGAGCTTTTCATGTGTGTGTGTGTGTGCGTGTATGTGTCAGTCGCAGTATGTGCAGCTGAAGCCGCATGTATTCGCAACTCCAGTCATCGACGACTTTGATGCCGACAGTGTCACTGAAGAACTTGTCATACCTGTTACTTACTACTCGGATGATGACAGGTAAACTATACTGTGCCCCTCAAAAAACGTCCACTTTTTTAGAATAACTTGCTTAAAAAATCATCCAATTTTCATAATTTTTGGTACATCGAAACACATTCCGTGTACAGTATGTGCGTCCACATATTCAGGCTTTCACTGAACGAAACCGGTTTAAAACAAGATGTTGGGTCAAGTGTGGCACACTGCTTTGTCATTGTGCAGTCGAATTCCACTGTGTTGCTTATCTCTGGTAGCTTAGCCATCCATCTCTCTGTTTTCACCATTTTTGACCCACTTGACCTCCGAAGGGAGATTACAGGAGACAGGTTGAGTGCAAAGGTTTTTTCTCGTTACACTTGTTCCAGTTTGCTGCGATATTCTTAATGTGTAAACTTGGGCAATATTTGCAGCCACTTGTCTTTCAAATAATTTTTGAGCAACTTTTTTGGTCAATTCACAGTTTACAGAAATTCATCCAAGTTGTACTGTGCTATATAATGTGTGATATCTGTTGTTGTCATAGTGACAGGACAACGCTGACGTCGCTAGGCAACGTGACTGCTGATGATGCCATTGTTAGTTCACTCGTCTACGTCAGCCTCACGTCACTCAAAACATACCTCACTGTTCTTCTTGAACTCACATCGGTCGGTCTCCCTCTCTGTAGTGTTTGCCGTTGTGCGTCCAATGTGTTTCATGGCATTATAGAATAAGAAGAAGATTCACACATAAACTGAGGGAGCTCATCCCTATGACCTTTGAGCCAATCAGGGTTAGACCCAGTTAAGCTAGCATACAAGAAGCCTTTGTGCCAGCAGTCCTAGCAGCAGTGCTCACTGCTATACAGAACTCGCATTTCTTCACCACCAGTGGCTGACACCGTCGCTAGTACTCATTGCATCTACCCATGGAGAGATGGCCAGGCTGAGTGGGCCTGAGTGGCCTGGATACATATTGGGATGATAGACCCACCAGAGGTTGTCACCAATCCCAGTACTAACCAGGCTTGATATATAGCTTAACTCTGATGACCAGTGCTGTTCTCACAAACGCCAAACCAGCCAGTGTTGTAAGTATACTCAGTGTAAAGACCAATGAAGAACAACTCTGTAATTGCATGTATCTGTGATAAAACTGTTGACATGCCCATTGCTTTTCGTGTGTGATGAACCGCAGTCACTTTTGTACCATTTCATTATCATCATGTGATTACGTTATGTGTGTGTGTTATAGTGTTCGGAAATGGACCGATTTCCTAATGTTTTTTGCATGTATACAAATTTGCAACCATAGTTATGTTATGTATATCGTATTTTTAATACTTTGTGTTTATATTGTATTGTATTGTCTCTAAACATAACAAAAACTAGCACATTTTCAGCGGGCAAAGATTATCTGTATATTGTCTATGTTGTTTGTTGAGTAATTCATGCTGTGTAAAAATGTGCTGTGTGTGGACTTGCTGACAAATTGGTAATATGACGTTACTGTAATTGTGTATGTACAATGTAACAGAAGACATTGGAGCGTCGTGCATACCTGTTGTCGTCGCCAACACTGGCTGACATCGATCCGTCGAAACATGGTCTTGAGACAGTGATAGCGTCGTCAACTGGTCGGCTGTTTATTGTCGAGGCAAATACTGGGCATTCACTGAATCCATATCCACTGTCACTACCGGCATCTATTGACACACAGGTAACTGGATGCACATTTACACCTATGGCTTTGTAGTCATTTTAAACAGCAGCAGACTGGGTCTGAAAACCTTTACGTTATTTACTGGTGGAGACAGGAGTTTCCTGTGACATTTTTGCAGCATTTTTTAATCAGCCAAGCGGCCAATGTTTTATCTTGTGGTCCCAGTCGACAGCGCATTGTGTAAATGCCGTACGGCCAACCCAGTATTGAATAGAAAATTAAAATGAAAACGGCAGAGCAGAAACGGAGATAGAAAACATTGAACAACAGAACGTTTGTCTAATATGAATTCTTTAAGTGTTGCACTAAGTTGTCTCTGTCAAGGCCTTGTCCATGCTGTAGTGTAATTGATGTCAATGTTTAATGTTTATCTAGTCTACTCTGTGTTGCATCCAACATATTCTTGGTCTTTCTGTACTTTTTACACCTAGAATGTCTTAAACAATGATGTTTTTTTACAGTATATTGCAAATCTGGGTGTCAGGTCGGTGCAAGCTCCGATCTCTTGCTACCAGCCATCTTGCTGGGTGGTGTGACAATTACAACCTAAAATAATACACAGACAGTGCAACATGTCTCGTATGAAGTTATCTGGATGCATAGGACATGTGACTATATTTAGTTGAATGTTCACTATTGTGTGCTGTTTAGTAGTATGGATAGGATTAGGATTAGGGTTAGGATTGGATTTAGTGTCTGGTCAGTAAGTTGTTATGCACACGTATTTGTGCTAATTCGGGTTGTGGTAGTCACACTGCCATCTTGCTGTACCCTCTTTCAGGCAGCTGTCAACAATTGGACTGAATTGGTAGCCAAGCCTTTCCAGTTGCCACTGTTATGAGCTGCAATCACCGTAGACTCGTTTTCTGTGTCATCAACCGAAGACCTTTCTGCTTCAGTGATCTTTCTGCTGTTAGCACTTTCAGTGTACCTTGAAGTATTCTTTATTGCGTATGTTTGTGTTTTTGTTAGGTGGTGGTTGACGACGTAAACAGTGACGGCACTCTGGAACTATTAGTCCAGTTGTCTGATGGAACTATTTTTTGCTACAGTGCTTTGTCAGTGACTTTGCTCTGGAAACAGCAACTGCCGCGACCCAAGCCTAGCTCAACCTTTGACCTTCGACTTATTGACATTGACAATGACCTTCACCTTGTTGTTGCTACTGATGACGGGTGAGTAGGTGACACTTTGTGGTTATTAATATCTTTAATTGTAACAGTCTTCAGAGCTGTTTTCCTTCTGCTGCAGATGTGTAGATCACGGACGTCATCATTAGGTGAAGATTAGGCATACGTCATTTCCTCAATTCTCCTAGGGAGTACATCATCCCATTCCCCTCTCCATCATCATATCCATCCACATTCCACATTGACGTTTTCCATAATTCCAGCTTGGGCGAACTTGGATGATCAGGCATGATTTGGCTACTTAACAACATACACTGCATTTAAAACCGAATTTCAGAGCTCCCGTTAGTGCAGCAGTAGCTCGACTGACTGATTACGTTGGAGCAGTTTTATTCGTAATGCAACTGTCTACATAATAATGAATGGTAAGCAGATGCTGCAACATTTTTAACCGACTTTTGCAATCATATGTGCAAGATTGTGGATTATGAAATATGTTGTAGCTACTGCAGTTATTTTTACGTTGATGTTGTTGGTTGAACAGCAAGTGGTGGCTTCTGAATGCATCGTCTGGTGTTGTTGTTCGTGGTTGGCCGGCTAATGTCGCTCACGAGTTCAACACCGCGCCGTTGGTCACTCGTCTCATTCCGCTTGACTTGACTTTGATCGTTAGTATGCACTCACTCACTCATTCAATCAGTCAGTCGTAATTTTTTTATAGTGGCCTAACTAATCAAGACTGCTGCAAGGTCCAGTAAGGTGCTAACAGCAGAATGGTCGCTTGAACAGATAAATGTTTTCAGTTGGTGCCGGAATGAGTCGATGGATGGTACCAAGACGACATTGTCAGGCAATGCATTCCAGATGTTATTGGCAGCAACTGGAAAAGCTTGCCTGCTATAGTTGATAGTTTGAAAGTCAGAACAGTAAGATGGTTGGTTGCGGTAGATCGAAGTGTGCGTCAACCTGACACACTGGCAAGACGGACGAGTGCCCGCAGGTACCGTGTCGCAGCGCCGTTGAGAACCCTGTAGGCTAGTACAGCGATCTTGTACTCTGTTCATCAGGGACCCGCTGCCATTGTATCAGCGCTGCTAGTTATGCGCGTTTGTGTCTGTACATAGACTATTCATGAAATGTTCTCAGCCACTCAGTGAATGCATTGTGGGTTATGCAGATTTAATTGACGTTTGTAGCCTATCCCAGTTTGTTTACAGTGGCGTTGGCAGTGCTATCCCATCATCATTGACTGTTTATTTCTTCACACATTGGTTGAGAATTGAAATAGTTATTAACAAAAGGTTTGCAAGGCGGTATTGTGCTTAACTGACACCTGCATGCTTCTTGACAATCGCATGGGCATGAACTTTGACGACAGAGCTTCCGGCATAGCAGGACCATGACTCTGGAACAAACTGTCACCAGAACTCCGACCATCAGATTTGTCATACAGCCAATTTGGACAGTCGCTGAAGACGCTTTTCTTTGAGCAGTGCATGGGACTACAGCGCAGCGTGAATCTGTGTTTGACTTTGCTGGCTAGAAATGTCCGTACTTGGTTGCTTATACTTGCATGAGATTTTTTACGTGGATGTCATTTGAGCAGGTGGGTGTGGACACGGTTGGCGTATTACATGCCATGTCAGTCGATCGCAACTGTCAGTATCACGTCGACATTGGTGAGACGTCATTGGTCAGTATCGTGTCACATGACCTGATCCCAGCACTACCTGGTGTTGAGCTGCTTGTCGCTACGGCAGATGGTACTCTGCTGTGTCTGGCTGCGGGAAATGTGAGTCAGTCGGCAGCCAATCAGATGACGACGTCCGAGTCACGTGTGTTAGCCAGAGTAACGTCGTGGCCATCCGAGCTGAGGTCGCACAATGACTTTGTCTTCACCGACAACGTAAGTCTGCATAATGTCCAGTTCAGTTGAATTCAACCCGCTTTTTATGGCCTAAGCAGTCACAACAGCGCTATGAAATCTTGTTGTCTGTAGGCCCGAGAAAACAGTTATGTGGCGGATTTGTCGTAGCGGGATTGTGGAACGATGAAGGAAGCAAGTTCCAGCTCACAAGTCCAGATGTAGGAAGCTCTACAGTCCATAGGTTGGTCTGTGGGTTGCAGAACCAAGTTTATGGCCACGAGCAACCAATTTGTGCCATATCACATGTGCAAATTGTGCCTGTGTGCACTGTCATGTCGCAACCAATGTTGTACTCTTTCCTAGCACTTGCATGCATGATGTTCACATGCAAGTGCCCCTGGCACCAACCAGTGTTATTTTGGCACTTGCTAAAAAGTAACAAGCCATATTATATTATCTCCAGTCCAATCGTTTTTACAGAGAACTCGGTCCGTACATACTAATAGACATAATGTGCAATATAAAGTATAAAAATGGTTTTTTTAAATAATGGTAAAACAGTAGCTACAATGAATTATGTTGTAGTATAGTATAATATTATATTATACCAACAAGGTGTCAGTTGCTATAATATAAGTGAGAGAGAGAGTAGAGTTTAACGCCCCACCTGACACAATATAGGTCATTTCGGAGTTACATAACTGATTTTGTTGCTGCTACTGACAAACATCATCATCATCATCGAGGGCTAGTTGAAGACGTTTTCATTTCCATGATTGTCCTCCACAAAGCACGGTTCTGTGCATGTCTACTTGCTGACACCCGACCCATGTTGACAGCTCGCAACTCTTGCTCGAATACGTACCTTGCTACAAGCTGTTGCTGCTGAGGACATTGATGCATCTTGACTGATAGGCTGGTGCAGTGTTTACTTTTTATTATATATATATATATATTGTAGTGCACAGTATACTTCTGACATAGACATAGATGGTGAAAGTGCGTCACGATGCTGACAAGTCAAATGTATGTTTAGTTGCTGGTTTCGATTGAGTCGACATCGACCGAGTACAATTGCTACACCTTTGTACTTGATGTAAACATCGTCGACATGCGTCAGCCGACCTCGGCGCCTTATATCTGCCAGGTATGATCATTATACATCATGCATCAGTACAGAGGTGCAATTGTGATTTGGTTTCCATTTAATAGCGTGCATGAACACTGGAAGTAAAGTTAATCTTTTAAGCTGCATCACATTATGATGTCGATTTGTCTGCACTTGTTCCAGAAGACATCCACAATGAGACTAACTTCCGTTCAGTGGCAGCCTCCCAGTTTTTGCTCCAGCCTTTTCAGAATTTTTGTTGGCCTATATTTTTTACGAGCTAAAATAAAAATTGCTCTCGCTAGCTGTCATATTTTAAGGCTAAAATGCATGTACCAAAATCGATTTCTTCTGGAGCTCTGCCTCTGACCCCACTGGGGGAGCTTACAGTAATACCCAGACCCTAGTTGGATTTAAAGGGCCCTGCTTCTAAGAGAGGGAGGTAAGGTAGGGGGGGGTACTTAGCCCCTCTCCCCTCCAGAAAAAAATTTATGGCGCCACTACTGCTTCAATTCTTATAAATTTAAATTTAAAAGACATTCTTTCTTTGCCTGGCTTTTAACTGCGAATAGTTTTTGGAGACTTTATTCCACAAAAACTTACTTTGTCTACTGATTTTGCTCTGTACTGTTGTGGTGACCGGTGTACTATTACCTGGATTGTTTGTGCAGTAGTCAAACTAGAAATCCATGGATAATAGTGATGATTATTTAGTGCTCAACCTACAATGAGCCGAACCGACCAGGTATTATAGAAATACAGAGTCACAGGAAACAAATTAAACAATGAGGTGTTAAAATAATTGACTACTGTTGTTGTGGCCCATGCTGTATTTCAATCAATCAGTCGGAAAGTTTGTCTAGTGCCTCCTATGGTGCATGGATGGCAGTGCTTAACAATATAAAATATGATAAAACGAGGGGAAGGAATGAAATAAAAACGGAAATAAAGTCGATGGGATTGAAACTTGAAATTGAAACTATGAACACTTTCTGGTAAGAGTGTGCTTCAAGTCAGCTCAGTGATGTTGATGAGGCTGGTGTTGATGGAATGGCATGTAGGTGCTTGTTGGGAGTCAACTTCTTCACAACGTAACATTAGCATCTCCAGGATCATATGCATTGCATGTTTCGAGTCCTGCAACACCAATGTCTGGTCACTTGCAGCTTCGATGCCACAACAGACATGCTAAACTGCTCCATGACACTATACCCATTTCGTACGTACGTCTCTCTGTCTGGTTGTCTTATATTCACATTTGTCTTCCTATCGTTTTGTTTCAGTGGCTGGCTATACAACAGAGTGGAAGCTTTTCCGTATTCTGTTTCATTGTGTAGAATGTAAGTAAGTAAAAATACAAAGCTTGACTATAGTGTCCGAAGTTCACTACACGAGCACTACAGACGTGAGAAGGAACAGTTGAAGAGATGAGTCTTGAGGGGTTTCCTAAAAACTGTCAGTGACAGCTTCAAAGTGACATTTGGCAGCAGAGAGTTCCCCAGCGGAAAAGCCGAGTTGCTGTTGGTTGCACATACAGGTTTGCCAACAAAACTGGCACACTTTGTTTTGTACGCCTTAAATTCATCAAATATTGACCGATTTTCTAACTTTAGACAATAACTGAGACAATAAACACGTTGTTTTCTGTTGTTAATTTCTTAAAATGTGTCGTTACAGGAGTCTTGTTTTCAATTGTTGCTTTTTAAGACACTGACATTTCACAAGGTAGTGTAGCTACACACTTGTGGTATGGTGGAATCTTTATTAAGTTAAGGCGTTTGAAGTTAAGGCATACAAAAGTGTGTCAGTTTTTGGTGGCGTGGCTCAGTGGTAAGGGCGTTGGTCTCGCAGAGTTTCCCTGATATGAGCCTGATCTATGGTTGACGTGTGACCAGTTTGTGGGTAAGGCGTCCCCTATGGTTCAACCAACCAGGCCAACTCAGCAGGGCTGGATTTAAACCCGATCGGGCCCTGTTCGGTAAAAATGTGGGGACCCCGCCCTCACATAAATTTTCTGACATTAATGTACAAAAACATTCGGTAGATACGTGTGAACTGTACGCAATATTGCTGCTGTTATCTGAAATGAGAGTGGAGACACGGCTTTCTGCATTTGAAAGCCTTATGTAGACCTATAGCTAAATCTATATACACTGAACAAAACTACTGCAACACAGCACGAAAATTCAAAGTCCGGCAATTCTGAATTACTTTTTGAATTATGATATTTTTTGTATCAGTATCAACTATTCTAGTTCAATTTCTAGGCTTCTAGCACATAATTTCAGATTCGCAATACGGCATACAGAGCCCCAACCCACAGGCCACAGGCAAGAGAATGCAGTTCTGCACCACGTGTACTTTTAAATGTCACAATATGGTATAAATATGCCCCACCCCACAGGCCAGAAAATGTCGTGCTGGCGTCCGACAATCTCTGGCCTGTGGGGGCCCCCTTTTATTGGGGGCCCCTGTTCGGCCGAACATGCTGAACATGCCTAAATCCGCCTCTGCAACTCAGCCTCCTACGCTCAGTGGGACGAGGAATGAGTAGTATATCGGCAGCTAGATGGGTGAAAACTGTTAGCAGCAGTGTCGCCCTCTAGCGAATGCTTATACGAAGGAAAGGCAGATGTGGTGTATTTGCAGATGTGATCCACATCCGAGCGCTTAGTGGTCGAGTTACTGACGATAGGCGCTATACAAGTCCCACTTCCTTTCCTTTACTGGTTTGTGTGTGTGTGTGTGTGTTTTATCAAGGTTTTACAAGACATCATTATCTGACCTCCAGTGGTTACTGTTGACACCGACGCTTGCAACGTGTGTGGTCCTGCTGTTTCTACTCGGATTTCCTAGCGCCAACATTCTTCCAGTCACACTAAACACCAAAACCCGATGATGTCGTTCACAACAAATGCACCATACTCCACCAATGCAACCCACAGTGCAGCTAAGTAGCTGCGTGCAGCAGGGTTGAGTGCTGGTGTGACTGGTAGCCGTATGCGAGTGCTGTTACCATGAGCCACTGTGACGTGGGTCTGGACATCTGAAATTGCAAGAGTGGAAAATGACGAGCAGAAGGTCAAGGATGGGCAATGCAGGACGGGACATCGGCGGACTGGCAGCTTACAGACTGGAAGACGCTTGCCTATCCGCTGCCCTGTTTTTACAGCGTCACAGAATCGAGTATTGCCACATGGTGCTAAGGTGAAAGCCATGCATGGTGCTACAAGACTTTACAACAGTCGTCTATGGCTGCATTTGTAGCTGCTACAGACTTCTTTATAACTGGCTTGGTCACTGTCGGCTGGAAATGAACAGTCTAGAGCATGTGATATGTGCCATTGTAGTGTCGTTGGTTGCACTTGTGATCACTGATTTATCCTCTTGTGTGTATCGCTGTCATGGACACGTGGTTTGGCCAGCAGTCGGAATCGGTATCCGTTCAAGATACAGTGATACGGAGTTTGTTGCGAAAATAACAGCATGTTGTGGAATACTTTTTGCTTTCATCTCACTTGTAACTCTGAGACGAACTTAGTGCATGAGCTCGTAAAAGCCAACATCCGATCGTTACACTGCACCCTCGAGATGACAGTTGCACATTGTGACTTGATGTCTGTGATATTTTTGAACAAATGCAACCTACTTGTGTACGTCTCAGGAGAACGGATAAGATGGATGAGACAAAAGTCCTGGTAAAGGGAACCAATCCACAAAGTAAACAAAATTTAGTTAGCGGCTGAATATGCATGAGCTGCGTTGTTATTGTATTTGGACAGAAGGAACCAACCCACATTCAGTTGCTGGCTCTTACAAATGCTCCCTGAACCAAACCTATCAGTATGCTTTGACAATACGTCAATGGGAACCATTTATCGGTTGGTTCCACCATGGGTTCAAAGTTTATCACAGGTTATGAATTACTTGTTTTGGCAAAGTGGAACACAATTCTTGTTGTACTGTTTTGTCTATTTATAATCCTTAGTTATTTTCACAAATGGCATAGCAGAGAGAACGTAACACAAAATCCACAGACACTGCCTTCTGTGCAATGATAAATGATAATGGCTTCAAATCACAGCAGTTAACAGGTTAACTGCTGTGATTTGAAGCCATTGCCTACACATTGAAGCCAGTTTTCTCCAAATTGGTTCGCTTGATGTGTGCGTGTATGAAGACCATACACGTCACGTGGCACTGCATAAACATGACAGAGTTGATCTTTCATGCCACTGCAGTATCCTCAAAGTTCCACAATCGTACCGAGACAATTATCACTTATCATTGCACAGAAGGCAGTGTCTGTGGATTTTGTGTTAATTGCAAAAAATAACATTCTGGGAACAATAAACGCACGCAGTTGTTATTATGAAATTTTCATGCAACAAAATGCACACTAAACTCATAAATAAGTGCATAATATTCACAACAAAATGAACAAATTCAGCCACAAACTTGCAAGTGCGCAATACAGGACACTCAAGACATTCCACCTCAAAGCTAGACAGGTGCACATATGACGAGGCAAAAAAGAATAGTATTGGCACTCGATGTATTTCGGGAAGTTTTTGTCACTTAATCCATTTGGCACAAGTGGTAATATAAAGCAGCAAAATATCAATAATACGTGATGAAAGGCAACCACAGTAACAGTAATGCGTCTGAAACATACCATAATAGCAATAACACTACAGCCGCCTACTACGGGGTGTATTTCTGAAACACACGAGTTGAGTGTTAGGTAAAAACAGTAAACAGTATACATACCCAAAAGCCAATCAGTAAATTGTAATAATGCACAATCTGTTGAATATCACTATCTTGCAAAACGTGTATACAACATTAGTACGAAAAAGTTCATACTGCTGCAAATGAATATTGCTAAAACGAAGTCTAAAATACTGCAGCACCAACTTCAATAATACTGAACATTTGAGGTACTGAAATACAACTAGCAAAAAAGTGAGAAAAAGCTATTGCGACGTTATTGCTGTAATATTAACGACTGGTTTACGGCAAGTGACGGCTTAAAACACGTAAAGCGTGTTATAGTGAAATGTTTATGACAGCAACAGTCCATTAACTGTTGAGAGAAATGAAACGTCTAAGACCTTTAAGTCTGTTTGAAATCATGTTTCACATCTCAAAACAACACTATGAAATAACCTGCACAGGCAGTAGTGAAGACAGCTCCCACTTTGGTGACAGCAAAACAGAAAGGAGGTGATATCCCAAATTCTAGAGCTAGTTTCATGGTTCTTGCCCATTTTTCAAAATCAAATTCAAGGAGTTTTCAAGGAGACTAACCCAAAACGGTACTTTTATAAGCATATCTAAACAGGTTCAGTTATATGCATACGCTTGTTTTATTGATTATTTTAACAGTGCTGACTTAACAAAGCGCTCCATGAAATTCCTCAACAATGAGCTCAAGTCAGAATACAGGAATGGTTCATTGGACTGTCTGTCTGATATGACATAAGAAAGCACTGAACCTGTTTTTTGTTCACGCACGGTGTTTCGGAAAATCAAATTCAAGGACTTTCAAGGACCTTTATCCACAGATTCAAGGACTTTCAAGGCCTGGAAAATCAAAAAAAATTCGAGGACTTTCCAAGGACCGGCACGTGCCCTGTAGTTTATGCTAGTTTTGCCAGCAATCCAATCAACAACCAGTTCCTCACGAACTGTTTCCGTGTAATCCGACTAAAAACAAAATCCACTGTGACGCAGTGAGTTGGCAGTGGATAACTGCAGAATAACATAACAAACAAACACGTGCAACAACGACGAGTAAGACAGTAACAATATCACAACTTGCTATGGCACTGTGAAGATTGTGAACACACGATAGAGACAGCAACAAGTCAATTATTATACTGTACAGCATTTCGAGAATTTTGAAATCTGGCTCATTTGGATTTATTATTTGTAAATTGCTTTAGTTACACAAGTGCCCACGAATTTAAAGAATTATGAAAATCAAATCACGTTTGAGTAATACTGCTGATTTGCAAAATACACGCAAAAGCTTGCTTCAGTGTTTTAAGCGTTAGCAATGAAAAATGATTATGACAAGCGTCTGATAATGCCGGAAACCAACATATAGTGGAGGAAAAGCTCTAACGATAACAATAAAGTGAGCATGATGAAAAAAATATGACAAACATCAACCACATCGCGGCATGCTACAGTTTGTTTGGTCATTAAGTTACAGAACTTGCGAGCTTTGCAGTCACGTTTAAAAATTGGAAACTGTCATTAAAAATTGGCCAAAATGATGCAAATGCTGTTTGAACGAATAAGTGTATATCAGACATCAGATACATCCATCTAGTAAGTCAGACATTCATTCCATCATGTATAGAAGCAGTTTAATGTTATAACAGACTGCTAAAAACGTAATATGTAAACAAAACACTGCATAGCAGTTACGGTGAGCACGATCAATGATTAAGCAAGTGATGATGTACTGTGCACATACGAGAAGCCAGCATATGACAGTGAGATCAGAGCAAAGGATGATGGGCTGATCTCAACATCGGCTGGATAGCAGTTGTTCAGGATGGCTTCCAAATGGCAAATTTGTTAAGACTTTGACGTATTTTACTACCACGAGACAGCAAGTCCTCAGCCGAACCAGTAGACTCCTGTTGAGGACCACATCTCGACCGCACTGACGATGACGCCGACGATGACGTTGCAGACCGGTCATCGACGTCACCATCTCCACACTTGTCTGGCTGTTTGACACTCATCTGTCTGCTTGTTCTTTCACTCTCAAACTCTGTTGCCGCTGAATCTGTTGCCACCGACGATGATGTCGGTGTTTGGCAGTGTGTAGAACTACGTGGTATCACGGACTCTGCGAGGTCTAACTGCACCCTCGAATGCAGTCTGTTGGCAAGATCAGTTGCCGAAGGCCTGTCTTCAGGTCTGTGCTGCCAGCAACTTCTGATGAGTGAGAACACTGGCTGTGGACATTGATTAGGATGGTCCAACCGCCCTCCATTCATCACATAGAGGACGGCCTGTTCGGCCGACAGACCTTCATACGGCCTCTGCCCTCGAGTCATAACCTCCCACATGACCACACCAGCAGACCAGATATCGGAGTGGGTCGAGTATCTCGATGTGACAAGTACCTCTGGCGCCGACCACTTTACGGAGATCATCTCTGACGTTGAAGCTTCATAGTCGTCATCATGTACGTAGCGAGCACGACCGAATCCACCCAGTTTCACCGCGCCGTGTTGCGTCACGAGGAAGTTTCGTGCCGCTATGTCGCGATGGATGATGTAGTGGACAGTTTTGAGATAACATAGCGCAGACATCACCTGCACATATGGATGCAAACGGAAACAGACATACTGCCATCATTAACCGCGTGATCACAGTTTTAGTCAGTCATCATCATCATCATCATCATCATCATATTCATTTAATGTATGACTTGTCAGCTGCAAGCAATCACAAAACATGAAACATATACAATAGTAAATGCATCTACAATTGCAGTTGCATCTCACTCAGTTTCCCCTTCAGTCAATACATCCTTTCAGTCTAGCCAGGACCCAAAAATCCCAAGGATCAGCTGTCAATGTTCGCATACTAGAACATGAATTTGAATCCATAAAGCATTAAGTGTTCTGTATGTGTCTAATGCACAAGATGACAGTTGTTAATCTGGGCTTCAACCTGACCTAAAACACACAAATCAGGTATAATTAACAAATTTAGTGATCTACTATGTTTATTCATGTAGGCCAAAGTTAACTTTTAAGAAACAATGTTAAAGTGAAGAGTAAGACAGCGCGACTAATGTTCTCTTTTTTATGTTCATTAAAAACACAAAAATAATATAAAACTCGGAGCTTATTATGGTACATGCACGGACTGCACAGATGCCACTGTTTTTAACCAACATCCACTGAATTATGTTCTGATGTTCTCAATTACAAAGCAATGCACCACACAGTGACTCTGTACAGAAAGCTGTTGGCAAGCTGCGTACACCATAGAGTTGTGCCACTGGTGATCCTTATACTGTGACTGTATCTATGGCAATGACAAACAGCTGTGTGCTACCTGTGTGCAGACGTCAAGCAACATTCCAATGCACATAAACAGATCCGAGTGACGCAGACAGTCTTTGAGCGAGCCGCGAGCCGCCAACTCAGTCACAATGTACAGCGGATCACCGGATGTTACCAGTCCAACCAGACGAATGACTGAACGATGGTTGGCTAACATTAAACAGCGAACTTCGTCCATCCACTCAGCCTGTTGGCTTACAGTCTGTTGTGATACAGATGACAGCGTTGCCCCAGAACCCATATCACCATGGCTCAAAACCTTCAAGAGTATCACAGCAATATTTCTCAAGCATTGTACATATAACAACATTCGACCTTAGTCGGTGAGAATGAATGGCCACAACTCCCAACTCCGGTCCGCAACATTCGAAGCACAATGTCGCCGGCAAACTAAAAACAACTGGACAATGACTGCTCACCACCAACATTATAAACCTCGAAAAAGACACACGCATGCACACTCACACGATTGTGTAGCAGGGGTTGGGCATTAGGTGAAATAAAGACCTCAGGTTGTGGTTTACAGCAACCAGTCATACCTCTCCGATAGCCAACAACAATAAGAGATGTTAAACCGATGAACAGTGAAAATTTCTCGGAAAACGTCACATCATTTCATCACAAACTACTGAATATATAACCATATCTCTAATGAAAGCACACTGCCTAGCACTGATTGTCACAAAATCCCCCTAAGAAACTGAAAATTTTACTGTATTTCTTGGCAAATTTTGCTATCTATGCCATATTTCACAGATATAATAGTGTCGATATCATGGCAATTTTCAGTACTATATCATCAGGATTTCTAGATAAAACAAGAGTTCCACGGCAGGAACACAAAACAGGCAACAGAATGTTCAATTACCTCAATGGCAACTGGCAAATGCTGGTATTGGCCACTACAGACCAAACCGAATCGTCCATTTGCAATGATGCTGCCCGACAGCCTCAGCTGCGACCGATTTAACTCATGGCTGGCAATGTCACAATTTGTGGAGATTGGCAGGAGACTATCTGATAGCGACTGACTTAGTCGTGTTGCCAGAGAACTCTTGTTATGCTGGAAGTAGCTGACAAGATCCGACAGCGTGAGGAAGGAGTGGCTGTGTCCTGCTACTGACAGATCACCATGCATGTTCCTCACAATGCTATAGTGTAGTACATCCATGCCGGCACGGACAGACAGACAGTATTCAGCAGTGTTTTTTCGTGGAAATTCGCGGTACACTACGAAACTACCGTCAACGAGCTGTCGTGGCAGTAATACTGTCGCCTGGAGTGGCGTCAATGGCACTGGAAAGAACCATGGTTCTCCCTCTGGGTCTCCGTAGAGCCTGAGATCTGTTGCAGGCACATAAAATGCAGAGCCATGACTATCATATGCTAACAGTGTTTCACTGCAACTGTTTAGATCGTCGGTCGTCGGAGCATGTTGGACTAGTAGCAAGCTATCCCGTGCAAGAAGGCGAGTTCTGGGTAGACAGTCATTACCAGCTTCTCCCTTGGCAGCATTGACTGAAGGTGTTTTCATACTAGATGATAAGAACGAAGGCGTGTGTACACTGCCACACAGCAGATCATTATCACGCACATCATCAGAGGTCATCTGGAGCATGCTATCAACAATGTCTTTGTCTGGCAATGTATCCTGATCAAGTTTTCCTAAGACAGTTTCCCCATCACCAGTTCTCACTTCAGATGACTGATCGGTCTTTTTCTTCCGAATCAAGCTGTACAGTCTTTCAATGCCATGCCCTTTGCTACACTCAGCTTGATGATGAGTTTGATTACCAACACCACTGAACAATGACTCTTCGTCTGTGGTGGTACCATCGCTACAGTCCAAATGATGTTCATCCATTACGAAGTCTGCTGAAGCTGTGTGCTGGTCAATACAGTCAGAACTATCGACGAGACTTTCGGTGAAACAGTCAGACACACTGGTGCCATGATCTACTTCTGAAAGTCGCAAAGTGTCGGGGGTCATATCATCATCATGTGTTGACGACGACGACGACGATGACGATGATGTGATTTCTGGAGGACAAATGGCTGTGTTGCATGTACTTTTGATGCCGTCAGTCTCTGAGCCAGCAACTGTCAGGTGCGAAGGCTCCGACTGAAACAGAGGAGATGTGCCGCTGTAACTACTCTGGACTGTAGACAGCTCAGGCAGTTTGTCGGTGCTAGTTGTTTGCCAACGTGACTCATCGGTCGTCTCCACTGCAGCATTAACACTAGATGCTACAACGAACTTGAGACAAGATTGTGGAGGCTGGCACACTGAGGAACTGAGGTAAGACGAAGGCACAGAGTCGACTTGTGCAAACAGCACATCTCTGACTAGCTGCATCATCACCGTTGCTACATCATCACCACGCGAAAGTGAGATACTGCTGCTGCTAGCTGCACGAGTATGCTGCATCCAACGAGGTGTCGGCACTCGTCCATGACTTGCTACCACGTAACAGTCGATGTACGTATCATCATCAGAATTTCTATACACAAACAGGCAATGAGAGCTAAATGGAATGATCGATATTAAGTTGCAATATCTGGCTACCTACGAGGCAATCTAATTTATGAATTTTCTAGAGAAATGTGAAGTACATATCATCTTCAAAACAGCTTAGCCTGCATCACCTACGGCTGTCAGCGAGACTCATGAGTGAGAGACTGTGGCCATCCTTTAACTTAACCCAATTTCAACATAACTTCTCACAGAAATCCTTCTTAGCTTTATTTTCGTACGTTTTTATGTTTCATTTAATTGTGCAGATTATTGTTCTTTTGTGTCCCATCTGACTAGTGTGTTATGAGACCGTGCTTAGTTTTGTTGTATGTATGTTTCGTAATACGTAATATTTAATTATTGTTGTTCTTGTTCGTTTTATACAACCACCCTGTATATCGAACTTGGTCTCATTTTCTCCATGCATGCTAGCGCAGCATGCTAGCGCAGTTCGCGTTTGAGGCGTGCCTTGCAAAGTGTGAACAACAAAACGACCAAGACAATTCGGCTGGCGCGCGAATTGAAGTCTACTGGCAGAACGATGTCTGAAGTCGTACTGTTCAGTTGTGTCGTTATTTTGTTTCGACACGTTGAGGAACTTTTCCGCAAGTCTGCCGCGGAACGTGGACGCTGTTGCTCAACGTCGGACGACTTCTCTGGGCGTGTTACATCGACGTGGACGCTGTTGTTCGACGCGGATCATCGACTCGACGATTCCGGGAGTTCCATGAAGCTTCAACGAAAGCGGCCGGGTCGTCTCGTGTGAACACGGCTGCTGGACGCGGACACGCCGACACAACAGTTCATCGCGTTACTTGTCGT
>Ga0056116_1000134_pt1 | contig 22876 bp, 19 predicted proteins | sample WorMetOlspDAHAB2_FD_67352 | JGI IMG/M metagenome (GOLD analysis project Ga0056116, IMG submission 67352) | Marine gutless worms symbiont microbial communities from Max Planck institute for Marine Microbiology, Germany - Olavius sp. DAHAB.2 ...
CTGCCATAACTGTTTGCTTGAGAATTCTTTTCCATTGAGAAAACGTGTAATTTGGTCGTGACTAATATCCCCATCCAGCACTTTCGACAGGCCAGTTGCTGTAGATTTTTGATTTTGGCTGTAGCTAGTGCGTAACATCAGTTATTAAGGAAAGTGAACATCCCGTAGATCTGCTTTTATCTGTGACTGAGGTTCCAAACTCTTGTTTGAATTTTTTTATGAACGAAATTTTTGTAGAAAGAATTTTAGGGTTGCTCGCAGATGGGAAAAACCATTTAGTTGTAGTAAAAACGCAGACACAATCGATACCGGAGCCTATGCAGCCAATTCAAGCAAGATCTGTGATACGAATATTATGGGATCCACTCAATTCTCAACCAGTACTTTTTATGGAACCAGTATATGGGTTAAATATAAGACATTGGTGGGCCATTTTAGAGTTTTGCAAAACAAAAGCCCGACAATTGAATGTACCTTTGTTTACAGAATTTTCAAATAAAGATCTATTAGAAACATTGCCAAGTGATGAAAATAGATTAGAAGCTTTGCAAGGACCAGCAACATCCTGGGACATGAGTGATGCAGTAACTTATCAAGGCCAAAGAAACAAAGATAAAACATTTATAATAAAACATCCTTTAAAGGTGAGCCTATCTTAGTCGTCTTACACGGGGCCCGCTGACACTCTCCAAGGAGATACCCGAATAATTTTTTTTACTAGAAATGCAACTGGGATACATTCTTGCCACCTGTCAATTGAAAAGCTTGAATCTGTCCACGTCCATTAATGACTAAACGAACCATTCTGTTGAGGTTTTGGATTTCGAAGCAATTGATTTTTTGAAAATTTGCTCAACTTGGGCTAGCCTAAATAGGATTGTGCTTGCCTTGTAAACAGGATCTTAGATTTCAAACGGCAAATTGCCCATGGACAACCCATCCAATATCGATGTGGGGGAATTGTCTTGAATCTTTGCAGATGCATCGTTAAAAGCCACGAGAATAAGATCTTGCAACCCTTCGGCATCTTCTGGATCTATACAATCAGGATGAATGGTGATTTTTTTAATGTCTTTGTCCCCAGAGAGGGTGATCTCTACCAAGCCATTGCCAGCGCTTCCAGACACTTCGAGACTTTTCATATCTTCTTGCATTTTGGTTAGCTGCTCTTGAAGTTGTTTGGCCTGTTTTTTTGCTTTAGAAAATCCTTTACCCATAAAAATACCTCATAATTATCTAGCAATAAATTTACCTAATTGAGCCATTGAATTCAACACTTGTAAAATGCAAAATTCTTTCATGTTTAATTTTTCTTTTTATATCAATAGATGGGGTTTCGGGAGAATTGTTGGGAGAAAGAGGGGCGGCCTCTTCTACTCCTTCGTCATTTGTCTTAGGTGGCGGTGGTGGAAGATTGCTTTCCTCTTTGAGTTTTTCTAGCCTTTCAACAAGGGCTTCCACTGAAATTTGATGTTTAGAGCGAAGAATATGTAATAAAATAATTTCAAGGTGCACTTGTTTAAAGGGAGTTTTAGCCATTTTCTCCTGTGTTTCCAACAGATACTCTAAGATTTTTAAACATTGTTCCTTCGAATAATATTGTGCCGATTGCTCATATTCAGCATAATCTGTTTTTTTCATCTGTACGAGAGCAATAGTACGGTAATGTGTAGTAAGGCTTTCTAAAAAATGTCCTAAGTGGCATCCCATCTTAAATATTTTTTCAGAGAACTCGAAAGCAAAGGGAAGATTCATTTTGCTCACGGCTTCATCAAGAGCAAAAAACAGATCTAAGGGGAGCAACCCTAATAATTTCAATACATGATCTTCTGTGATAGGAGAGCTTTCATAACAGATCAATTGATCTAACAAGGATTCTGCATCACGCAAAGAGCCTTCAGCATATTTAGCAAGCAGACACAATGCTTTATCTTCTACCTCGATATCGATCTGCTTTGTTATGCTATGCAACGTTTCATAAATTTGTTCAGAGGTAATTCTCTTGAGATCAAATCGTTGACATCGGCTGATGATGGTAGGAAGCACCTTATGGGCTTCAGTTGTTGCTAGACAAAAGAGCACATGTTTGGGGGGCGCTTCTAAGGTCTTTAAAAGAGCATTAAAGGCTTCTTTTGTGAGCATATGCACCTCATCGATGATATATACTTTATAACGACCTAAGGGGGGCGCATAAATTACGGTGTCATTCAAATTTCGAATATCATCAATTCCTCTATTAGAAGCACCGTCAATTTCGATGACATCAAGAAAGCATCCTGAGGTGATCTCTCTGCAGGAGCTACAGGAATTACAAGGCTCCTGATTTGAAGAGAGGTTTTTGCAGTTTACCGCCTTTGCCAATAAGCGAGCAAGAGTGGTTTTGCCCGTCCCTTGCATTCCACAAAAGAGATAAGCATGTCCCAGTCTTCCCATACGAATGGCATTTTTTAAAGTTTGGACGACAGGATCTTGTCCTACAACCTCACAAAATTGTTGAGGACGAAACCTTTTTGCAATAACCTGATATGTTTTCATATTAGTTGAATTGTGGCTCTATGGTTTATTATTTTGCAAGTATGATAGGATAGGGATTATAAGATTTGTCTGATAACTACTCTTTGCCTGTGATAAACTAGGATAAGTTGATGGAAGAAAAGCCGAGAACAGAATCTAAGTGGCGCTATTATTTTAAAAAAGAGGAATTGTGGAAACGTTTGCTCATAGGAGCAATTGTTTTTCTATCATTAGCCGCTTTTATCCATTTTAAAGGGATACGCGTTGAAATGCTAGAGCCCGGCAATTATGCTAAGCACTACATAGTAGCGCGAATAGATTTTCAATTTCCCGATGATGAGGGTACGGCCATCTTAAGGCAGGAAGCTGCTCGAGATATCAATGCGATTTATAAAATGCGTTTCAAAGATATTGTAACACGTCGGATGCAGTTTGAAAATTTCTTAATTCAAGATCAACGTTGGAGAATGCTGCTTCCAAATAGCACCTTTGAAGAGTTGTATCAGAGTGCTGATAAGATTAAAAATATTCTTGCCGCAGCTCGCTTTACGGATATACGAACATTGCAACGTCTCAAATCTTTACATTTGATGATGCCCGAATATTTTCTCCTACCTCCCTCCTCCTTAGATGAAGAAAGGGCGCTTCTTCCCGATGATTTTTGGGAAAATGTACGACAAAATATTGTAAAAAGCGGGGAGGTACATGCAGCAATCGCTCACTATGTTCTCAACTATTTTCAATCGACGCAATGGGTTATGGATAAAGACACTTCGTTACAACGCACACTTCGACACCTGGTAGGAGCCACTGTTCCTGAAAGATTTAAGAAAATTAAAGCGGGCTCGAAAATTATAGATCGAGGAGAAAAAATCACGCAGCGTCATGTCGCTATGATGCAATCTATGAAAAAAGCTTTAAAGGAGAATAAAAAGACCTGGAGTATTTTGCAAATATTGAGCAGCTTGATGCTTGCCGCTATCATTATCATAATAAGTGGATGTTATTTTTACATTGTACACAGAGAACTTATTTACAACGTATATAAGCTTGCATTATGTGCAACGATCATTATTTTCACCTTACTGATAGCTAAAATAACCGAATATATCCTCCTGCATAACGTGGAGGGATTGTTGGAAGTAGTGCACTATCCTCTTCTTATTCCTTTTGCCGCTATCTTATTATGTGTGCTCTTATCTGAAGAGATCGCTCTATTCTCGAGTTGTTTTTTATCGATAATTTTAGGATTTTTTCTCGCTGTAGATCATAGTCGCTTTGTTATCTTGAATCTAATTGCAGCAGTGGTAGCAATTTTTGCTTCTAGATTGTTGCGAAAGAGAAAGGAGGTGTTTACTGTCTGCTGTAAGGTGTGGTTTAGCTGCATTCCCCTTTTTTTTGTATATAACTTTTATAAGAATATATTGTGGGATTCTACTATTATTTCAGACTGTATTGTAACCTTTGCTTTTCTTCTATTAATCTCCATTTTTATTGTTGGACTTTTGCCTATTTTAGAATCGATTTTTCATGTTATGACCGACATTACTCTCATGGAATATATGGACCCTAACAGCGAACTCCTTCGTCGATTAAGTGTTGAAGCACCAGGAACTTATCAACATTGTTTGGTTGTAGGAAGCATAGCCGAGGCTGCGGCACAGTCTATAGGAGCTAATGGCCTTTTTTGTCGTGTATCTACCCTATATCATGACATTGGGAAATTATGCAATCCACACTATTTTACTGAAAATCAAATGGGCGGTTTTAACATTCATCAACTTCTCACTCCTGCTGAGTCTGCCCAAGTTATTATTTCTCATGTTGTAGAGGGAGTAGCTTTAGCTCGAAAATATAGCCTTCCTCAAAACTTCATCGATATTATTCTAGAACACCAAGGGACCACTCTTGTTGGGTATTTTTATTGCAAACAGCTTGAACAGATGGGAGGTGATATTGATGCTGTTGATGAAAGACAATTTCGTTATCCTGGTCCAAAACCTCGATCTAAAGAATCCGCTATCATCATGATGGCAGATACCGTTGAAGCAGCTTCTCGTTCCCTTGAAGATATTAGTGAAACGAGCATCGTAGAGCTTGTTGATCGATTGATTGGGGAAAAACTTGATGACGGCCAGTTTGATGAATGCCAGCTAACTTTTGAAGAATTTGGCATCATTAAACGCACTATTGTTAAAACTTTAGCTGTTGCTCGCCATCTTCGTATCAAATACCCCTATCCTCATGTGCATTCTCATATCAAATTGAAGAGAGAGAGGGGGATTTTAGGGAATTGTACTAACCCTCATTAATACGTCGCTTAATTTCTTCCTGAACTTTTTTATGTTGTCTCATGTCTCTATGTATCTCACTTTGTATCATTTTCATCATAGACTGCTGAAATTGTGCCGCCATCTTGTCTGTTATCTGTTCCTCAGGGAAAAGGCGTTGAAGAAACTTTTTAAACCCCGGTGCATTGTTGTAAACAAATTGAAAGTTTTGTGCTTTTTCTGATGCCAAAGGAAGAGGTTCGTTAGGCCGCATACGATCGGCACTAGATGTATTTGAAATAGAATCAGGTTTTTTGGAATTCATAACTTAGTAAGTTTATTTTTGCTTGCAAATGTGGAGAGAAGAACGTGGAGACGTTGAATACATTCTTTCACCTTTTTCTTTGAGAGCTTTTCTTTCTCAGGGGAATTAGGAGAAACAATCTGTGTGTGTGAAGGCCTTGAGTTAGAAATTTTTTCAGTCACAGCACACCTCCCATCTTGATCACTTCCCTTTATTTTACCCCAATAGAACCGTAATTGTCAAAAATTACCCAGAAAATTTTTTGTTTTGCTCTAAAATTTTGATTTTGTCGATCGTTGAGACCCACTTCAAAAAATAATGGTCCCTTTTGTACAGTATCGGTATTATGGGGGAGTTATGCATATAAAAATTGTTGATAATCGAGTATTTAGCGAAATTTGGGTGGATGGAGAAATGTATAAAGAGATCCATAAAGCACTATATAAAAAGTATGTAAAAGATATTTTATGTGTACCATCAACATGTGCCTTGCAAACCTTATTGGCACAACTAGATACAAAAATTGCCCGTGCTCTTGTATATAAATACCTTGCCTGTAAAGGATATATGACAGAAGAGCTTGAAAAAAAACTCACTATATATAAGATTGGTCCGGCGGCCATTAAAAGGGTGTTGCAAGAGTGTAGAGAATTGGGTTATTTAGATGATCAAAGGGAAGCACAGCTTTTTGTCAACACATTAAAACGTAAAGGATGGGGTCCTAATATGATCTCTTTAAAGCTAAGGTCTAGAACTTCAGGTTTTTGTGATTTTGCTAAAATTTCAGATCAAGAACAACGTAAAATGGTCCACTGTTGGATCGAAAAAAAAAAGAAAAACCAAGATTTTAGTGATGTAAAAACAAAGCAAAAACTGTATCGTTTTCTTAAAGGCAAAGGATTTGAGGAAGAGATCATTTTACAAGAACTCATGCATGTGTAAGGGAAAAAGACCTATCTTTCCTTAATGGAGTAGGGATAGTGAGATTATATAGCTTCACTTTTTTCATTCTGCTGATTTACATCACCACTCTTTATGGTCGTAATGATGACAATAGTAGTAATGAAGAAGGAATTGTTGTGCTTTCTAGCACTCAGATCGTAAATAATGACTATTTCGCATATGGAAAAAATGTTGAAATATCAGGGACGGTAAACGGGGATGTTTATGTTTTAGGGGGGCAAGTACTTTTCGATGGAAAGGTAAATGGAGATATCATTGCTTTGGCTGGTAGTATTGAGATCGCAGGAATAGTTTCTCATAATGTGCGGATTATGGCTGCGCAAGCATCGATAAGTGGGCAGATTGGGCGCAATTTAACGGGAGTAACGGCAACTATTGACATCTCTCCTTCCGCAGTGATTGGTAATAATGCAGTAATTATTTCTGGAAATGCCGACCTAGAATCAATTATTAAAAATAATGTGCGCTTATACACTTCTAATGTGCGCATCTCTGATCATATTGGCGGGAATGTAATGGCCCATGTTGGGAAAATACGCCTTACATCCAAAGCAAACATAGGAGGTAGTTTAGAATATTGGAGCAATAAAGATGCCCTTATTGATTCCAGTACACATATTGAACAGGGGGTGAAACATCATCCTCCTTTTTTCTATAATCTTTTTCATGGAAAATGGGCTAAGATTTTAAAAATAAGTTCTAAGCTAGCTACTTTTCTTATGAACTTTTGTTATAGCTTGACCATTGGGATAATTATGATACGTTATTTTCGTTACCGCATTGACAGGACTCTCAACGCCATGAATCAAACTCCCTTACAAGCCCTGATCGCTGGAGGAGTTCTTCTTTTGATTTTACCCCTTGCATGTTTATTGCTTATCGTTACTGTTTTAGGCGTACCCTTTGCCCTGACTCTTCTTTCATTAACAGTTGTGACCTTTTATACGGCTAAGATTTTTTTTATCCTTTGGGTTTCCAAAATTTTGTTGCATCGCTTTGACTTTCAAAGATATATATACCATTATTTACTTTGTGGACTCATCATCTATTTTCTCTTAACCCTTATCCCCTATATAGGAGTTGTTCTATCTTTATCTGCCCTTCTTTTAGGGCTAGGGGGCATGATAGTAGGAAAGATGAAAAGAGGGGATAATAAAGAGGTAGATAAGAAGATGGGAAAATAATCTATATCGTTTTTGCTCTTTTATGAATTATTTTGTTTATCCTGCAATCTCCTCTTCTCTCTGCAAAAAACCTATGGCCTTATGTTTCAATTCTTGGGCTATATAAGGGATGAGGGGAATGTGTTGTAAGGGACCTCTATCGTTATTTAAAAAACTGTTTACCTTTCTTGATACCCAAAAGCGTTTTATGGAACATATTACATAAGTATGGATTGTCCTCATAATGTTGCACCATATATTCCCTATACAAGAAGTACTTTTGCTTTGAGCGGTAAAAGTTGTAATGAACATATAGTGGCGGTTCGCTACATCTTGAAATTTTGCTAAAGATGCAAAAATCTCTCCGTATTGTAGAGAGGATGGATCATTAGCTCTCTCTACAGAGGCACCAATTTGGGTAGCTAATTGTTTTAGACTAGGTATAATAACCTTTTGAATATTTCGATTTATCGCATAAGAATGGGAATGCACAGGGAGAGATCCTTGCATGCAGGAAAGCTCGTACACGCATGTAGAGAATATTTTATAGATCGTGCATAAAGTGTCTTGTTGCGGATCATCCTGAAAATATTGGAAATTTTGTATAAGTACTTGAGCGATATTATGATCGGAAGAAGGAGAAAAATTATGGCCACACCATAAGGTATATCGTTGTATGGGGTCTTCTTGAAAAAGAGCAGATGTGGGATCTTCCACATAGAGGACGATTCCTGTTGTTAAAATATTCTCGAAGCTATTGCGTATTCGTTCTGCAGTTGTAGTGCGAAGGTTTCGCATATGCTGCTCTATTTCATATTGATTTGGTTCTCTCCCTAGTTGATCTTTTAGGGCATTATATCGCATAGAGGGTAAGCGTCTACCTTGCACATAATCATTTGTCATCGCTACCACCGTATAGCATATTTCCTGCACCCTTTGCTTAGCCGTAAGATGGGAAAGGACCCTTTCGAACAGAGGTATAAGCTGTATTACAGAAGACCGCACTGTGCTATTCAAAAATTTTAACCCCTTGCTTTCTGCATTTTCCTGTATGACATCCATAATAGATGAAAGACCCTGTTGTATTGGTGTTTGCACACAAGCAGAGTGTGCATCGCAAATACTTCTATGTTCTTGATGTTGTTGTGTAAGGAGTTCTTGCTCTATTTCTTGCAATCGGTCTGCTACAACTTCCTGGGCTTCGGTAAACATATCTGAATTTTTGCAAGAAGTGCCCAAATCCTCTCCGATCGATGTAATCCATTTATCTGCCCATGGGTACATCACAGTGCTTTTCAAAAATGCCATAATTCCTTCTAGAAGGCAACGAATGATGTGTGCTATCAAACGAAAGGGAGCACGGAAAAATTTTTGTATAAAAAAATCAACATCATTGCCCATCTCTCCATTTAGTATTTCAACACCTATGTTTGTAAAGTGTTCAGCTGTATTTTGAACATTTTGCGGATCGGAAACAGTATCTTTTACAATACTATTAACTAGAGCAGCCTTCATTTGGAAAAAGACGGTTTGTTTCAGTTCTTTTTCTTGAGAATGTGATGGTTGGACTTGTCGCTCGGATGTATCTGGACATGTAACACATATATTTATAACAGTTTTGGCAAGGGAAAGCATATCTTCAGGTGTTAAAGGTTCCGTACTAATCTGTTTTTGTATACGCTCGAAGTACTGGAGCACGTGAGAAGTAACAATATGTTGCAGTGGATCATACACTTTACTTACCACGAAACCCCCTACTAATTCCTTGAAAATAAAAAGATTTCCACTCTTTATTATCTCTTGAAAACATATAAAAAAGGAAGCTTGGAGTATTTTGCCCCTTTTCTCCTCTGGCGTGTCATCAAGATCATATATTTTTTTAAGAGAGAGGCAGATTGCACGCACCTTCGTTTCCTCTATTTCTTTTGAGGTGAGTTTAGTCAACGCCAATCGTATGTGATAAGGATCAGCTTCATGAGATGTAATTTCTTCTACACTTGCGCACACATCTTCCCATTTAGTTTGTATTTGTTCGGGCGACATCTGTAAAAATTTGTCCAGAAACCAACAAAAGATTTGCCGATTGCATATGTTGAAGCACAGTTCGCGTACTTCATGCGAAATTGCTCGCTCCAATAATGGACCCCAGTTTAATACTTGTCGTTCTTGAGGAATACCCAATTTTTCTTTTATGTTCTCACCCCTTTTAGGAGAAGTTGAAAGAGGAGCATGCCAAGAAAAATTTAGACTTATGTCTTGCAAGTTTCGATGAACACCTTCATGTGTCTGTTCCCACATCTTTTGGATCGCACAATCCTGTTCGGAACTTGGAAGAGGCGCTTGACTTTGTGGAAGGCCACTTATGCGTGCTGTAAGATAATTCCATGTAGTTAAAATCATTTTTCCCGATACTTTATTTTTATGCTTTCGATATCACAATAAAATTATGTGTTCATTAGTTACTGACCTAAGATAAGACAAGATAGGTAATTATCTACATTTTGGCAAAAAAAAGCACGCAAAATCTCATTGTAAAATCGGATACTCAATAAAACTGTTGTTTTAGCAAGCTTGAATTGTATCAAATAATAAAGAAGCATTGCATTATGAAGAAAAGTTTGTTATGGTTCGCAACAGGTTTTAGAGAAGACTGACTTATTGAAAGAGTATGAGATACAGGAAGAAATATTCTTTTAAAGCAATGCATAAATGTGTTCTGTTCTTCCTTTTAAACACATATCATTTCAATGAAGCATGTGATCTAAAATAGAATGGAGCTGAGTATGGATATACAATATTTTATGCAAAAAATAGCAGAAGAACTGCATCTTAATGATACTCCAAAGCAAGATAAAAATGGGTATTTTCAGTTAAAAATTCAAAGAAACACTATTTTGATTAAAGACTTACACCCAGGCCTCTTTTTTTCTGCTAAGATTGTAGCATTGCCACAAGAGCGAAATAATGAAGCTTTGTATCTTTATCTCATGCAGGCCAATATATTGGGCAGAGGAACAGGAGGCAGTGCTCTTGGTATAGATACCATGGAAAAATATTTTACTTTGTCGCATATCTTGCCTTTTGAGCTAGATTATGTATTTTTTTATGAAACATTGGAAGATTTTGTAAATTATCTTGATTATTGGAAGCAAAAAATTCCCACACTCTCTATGTAAACATTTTTGAAAAATGAGTGGTTTTGTTAAACAAAATGCTATGAAAAGGAAGAAAGAAAAGGTACATATCATTATCGCATCGGGAGGAACGGGCGGCCACCTTTTCCCCGCCCAAGCTTTGGCTCTTGAAATACTTCAGAAGGCACCCTATACCCATATTACCTTTGTTGGTGCAGGCCTGAAAAAGAGCGCCTATTTTAAAAAAGATTTGTTCGCATTTTTCGAAATAAAGAGTGAAACCCCAATAAAAAAGCGCCCTTTGAAACGTATTAAAGCATGGCTCCTTATTTTACAGGGCTTTTTGCGCTGTGTGAAATTTTTTAAAAAAACTGCCCCGAACCTTATCGTAGGATTTGGCAGCTATCATACATTTCCCGCTCTTTGTGCTGCGAGGGCTAAAAAAATTCCCATCGTACTTTTTGAACCAAATGTGTTTCCAGGAAAAGTAAACCGCTTTTGTTCCAGGTGGGCTAAGTTGTCCGCTATTCAATTTCTTCAAGCCGCCAAATATTTACAAGGAAAACCCTGCCCTGTCCAGATGCCTCGTTTCAATCGACAGAAGACCATTACACAAAAACAGGCACGCTCTTATTTTCATCTCGACCCAGAAAAAGTAACCCTCCTTGTCTTTGGTGGATCACAGGGATCTGCAAGCATCAATTCTCTTTTTTGTAATGCACTTACATCCATCATAGCATATGGAAACCCTTTCCAAGTGATTCATATTGTGGGTAGAGATAAAAGCATAGGGTATTTTCAAGACCTTTATGAGAAAGAGCATATTTTAGCTTATGTGAACTCTTTTGAAAAAAACATGGAATACGCTTGGAGAGCCGCTGATTTAACTATCTCGAGAGCTGGTGGTGCAACACTTGCCGAAATTATCGAATTTATGCTCCCAGCGATTCTCATCCCCTATCCTCTTGGATCTGAAAACCATCAAGAGAAAAATGCCCTCTATATTGCCGATGAGATTCGAGGTGGGGTAATCCTTAGGGAAGAGGGATTACATCCTTCAATGTTGGCTGAGATAGTTATCGATCTTCTATTTAAAGAAAAACTGCATCCAATGAAAAAAGCGTTATCTTCTTTTAAAGAAGATGGGTATAAGCAACAACTTTGTTCTCTAGTCTTAGAAAATATATGATTTGTTCTATTTGCTTTGTTGATATGGGGTATAAAATTGATGAATAAAAAGAACACTATTATAAAACAACGTTATCATTTTTTAGGAATTGGTGGTATCGGAATGAGCGCTTTGGCCCATATTCTTCATGAAAAGGGAGAGGAAATTTCGGGTTCTGATCCTAAAGGAGCCCCCTATCTTTTTGATAAAAAAATGGTATGTACCCACAAGCTTTCTCGAAAAAATACTACTATTGTATATAGTAGCGCAATCGTACAAGACCATCCAGAGCTGGTGTTTGCGAGGGAGAGAGGATTTTTCTTGATGCACCGCTCTGATTTGCTTAGAGACCTATTACAAGATAAGTTTGCCCTTTTAGTGACTGGCACACATGGAAAGACCACTACCTCTGCTCTTCTTTCATGGGTTTTGCAATTTGCAGGATTACGTCCCACCTATGCAATAGGAGGGGTTATGCGTAATTTTAATAAAAATGGAGGATTTGGATCTGGACCCTATTTTGTAGCTGAGGCTGATGAAAGTGATGGTTCCTTTCTTAACTATTTTGGAAATGGAGCAATCATTACAAATGTGGAAAAAGAACATCTTGAGTATTGGGGAACTGAGGCAAAACTTGTCGAAGGATTTACAAAATTTGTTCATCAAGTTAAAAATAGCAACTTTCTTTTTTGGTGCGGAGATGACCCCATCTTAGAGAGATTAAACCCTCCAGGCATTTCTTACGGAAGAAAGGGGGCTTTTTGTATGAAAATGTGGAAGCAAGAGGGGATGAAGGGGATATTTACTGCAACATTCAATGGGAAGATCTATAAACATGTTGAGCTGCCTCTCATAGGAGAAGAAAATGGGTTGAATGGATTAGCTGTATTCGGCATGGCTTTGCAGCTCGGCATTGATGAACAAGAAATTCGCAAGGCGTTTCTAGCATATAAAGGGGTAAAGCGTCGTTTGGAAAAAGTTGGTGAGCTAAACCGTATCGTGCTTTATGATGATTATGCGCACCATCCTACTGAGATTCGATCTGCACTGTTGGCCCTGAAAAGAGCTTATGGAGATAGACGCCTCGTTGTTGTGTTTCAGCCCCATCGATATACTCGTATAAAAACCTTAGATTTTTCCGATGCTTTTTCTGTTGCCGATCTTGCCATTATTACAGATATTTATAGTGCAGGAGAAAAACCACTAAAAGGTCTAAATGGATCTGCTTTTAGCAAATCCTTAAAAGCCGATAATACAATCTATCTTTCAAAAGCAAATCTATTATCTCTACTTCCTAAAATTCTTATCTCTGGTGATGTAGTGATGACTGCAGGTGCTGGAGATATTTTTGAGGTAGGGGTGCAACTTATGAAAGTATTGTGAAAAAGATTTCCCTCATTTTGTACAGTGTACTCATCTTAGTTTGCATTATAATGTTCTATACCACCTTCTCCCATTATAAAAAGAAAAAAGACCCATCCCACTCTATACGTTGGATTGCGCAAACAGGACCTATTAAAGAAGGATTGAAAAGTGATTATTTTGCTGAACTTTTACATCTTTCGAAAGATCAACCGAATTCTATTGCCCCTGAAGAAGCGCAAAAAATTTTGCAAAATCACCCCTTGATCAAAGAGGTAAAGGTACGTCTTCTTAATTTTAACATACTCTATATTGATTATATCATGCGTCAACCTCGATTTTTTCTCTTCGATTTTTCCAATATTGTAATGGATGAAATGGGATATCTTATGCCTTTTAAGCCCTTTTTTACTCCTAAACGGCTTCCAACCCTTTTTTTAGGATTGAAGAGCATAAGCTGGTATGAGCCTGTTCAAGAGGAGAAGGTGCATTTAGCTTTAGACCTAACCCATTGCTTAAAAGGTATTGCTCGCACTTTTCAGATCGATTTATCTCAGATAGAGGCAGAAACCCTGGGTAAAAAAGAAATTATCTTAACCATTGATAATGAAAATGGAAGTTACCACTATTTACGTTTATCTTTGAAAAGATATATGCAGGAAATCCTTCATTATCGCTCCCTTAGAGGGGGATTGGTGACAAAGAACGTAGTAATAGACCTACGACTACCCAATTTAGCTTTTATTAAAATTTGTTAAAAAACACATGATTTATTCCTTACTCTTCGTTTTGCAAATCACGACAAATCTGTTCCGCTTCCATCTGTCCCAGAGAGCCTTTTTGCAATTTTTCTTTAAACATTTCCATCTTCTCTGCTTTTTCTGCACTCCTATTACTCATCTCAATCTGTGTAATTTGGGATGCAAGTCGATTCCTAGAATTATGTGCTGTAAGATCTTGTACTATGTAGGAAGCTATTATAGGGACCTGGCTTAATCCCTTCCCTGCAAGTTCGATATCCCCTTCTAAAGATTGAAGTTTTTTTAAAGTGTCTTGAGCTTCTTCATCGAACATTGTGTTCAATTCTACCATTTGCAATATGCAATGCAAATCTCGACATTGCAAATCTTGGTCTTTTTGCTCAAAAACGTTGTTTCGCAAATAATGATAAAGCAGCCTTTCCACTGCTTTTTTAACATTTTCTTGCACAGATACCGGTGTAGAATCGCCTAATGTGGGAAAAAAAGATGGGAAACCCGTAATTTCATCAACCATCACTACCCCCCTCCATTTTTATTTTATTTAGTTCGTAATAAAAAATCAAAGGAAATTAACAAAAAGCAAAAAATAATTTCTTTTTTTTAATTTATTGTTGCTATTTCTCAAAACAACACAAACATATAAAGATTAGTTGTTTAAGGGTTTTTTAGCACAAGGAAAAGGCCAATTGCAGAAGTACCCACGTCGGCTCGAACATGTAATCTTAACAAACTGTATCTTTAGAATCGATGGTTCCATCAAAAACAACCCCCTTTTCAGGATCCAAAGTTACCATCTGCCCCTCCTTGAAAAATGCACTCATTCCATCAGAACAGACGAGAAGAGGAATACCCAATTTTTGCGCTACTCTCTGCGCTTTTTCTGTATAATAGGTATCATCGAGATGGCTTTGGAGAATGATTGCTAAAGATTCTTTTAGATAGGGTTCAAAAGATGCATTCCAATGGGGAATACATACAATTTTCCCCTTTGTTGCACTCTTCATTTTAGGATTGACCACAAATAATAGAGTGATTTCTCCTTGTATTTTTTCCCCTTTGCCAGGGATACCTCTAACCAAAACCTTGCCAATACTCTCCACTATCATCATATTGGTTGTTCCCGTAACCCCAAAGGGAGTGCCCGAAGTAACAACAATCAAGTCCCCGTATTGAGCAATGTTATGTTTCAGCATATAGCAACTGGCTTTTTGCATTCCCTCTTTTACATTTTTTACCTTTGCATGGATGGGAACCGTTCCCCAAGCAAATGCAAGTTGATGGTAGGTTTTTTTATTTGGAGTTACGGCGATAATAGGCATGCTAGGGCGAAATCGTGCCATGGTGCGAGCAGTAAAACCACTAGTTGTGAGTGCAAGCAGAGCCTTTCCACCTGCACTATATGCTGTTTTTACCGCCGCAAGAGCCACGGAGGAAGATGTGTTGTTGAAAACACGACGCATCACATCCGTATAAAAAAAATCTTCGTAGTTACAATCTTTTTCTGTTTCAAGAATGGTGTTTTTCATGAGCTGCACACTTTCAATAGGATATTTTCCTGCAGCCGTCTCTCCAGAGAGCATCACTGCTGAAGTGTTATCATAAATTGCATTAGCCACATCGGAAATTTCTGCACGAGTTGGTCGAGGATTGGTAATCATAGATTCAAGCATTTGCGTAGCTGTTACCACTGATTTAAAAGATTGATAACATTTTCGAATCATCATCTTTTGCAGTTGAGGAACATGGGTTAAAGAAAGCTCTACACCCAAATCACCACGCGCCACCATGATTCCATCAGATGCCTGTAAGATGGTGTCAAAATTCTTTACCCCTAAGGCGCTTTCGATTTTTGCAAGAACCAATACATCACTTGCCCCATGTGTCTCCAATATGGATTTAATGGTTATAATATGTTCTGCGCTGCGAATAAAAGAAGCGGCTAAAATATCCATTCCATTTTCGCACCCAAAGATGATATCCTTTTTATCTTGTTCGGTCACTGCTGGAAGGTTGAGGTGCGCCTGTGGAATGTTGACCCCCTTATGCGATTTAAGTACTCCCGGATTTTGCATTTCTATAACAAGCATTCCCGGTTGTTTTTTTATCACCTTAGATATGATATATCCGTCGTCAAAGAGAAGGGTCGCTCCTATCTCTACATCGTCAATAACAATAGTGGGAGTGAGAGTGATATCCCCCTGTTGCCTTTCTTTTGCAACTGTAAGATGCTGTCCCTTTCTTAGGGTAATACCCCCCTCTTTAATGGGGCCTACACGTATTTCTGGGCCTTTAGTATCGAGCATAATAGAAAGGGGAATTTCCCTCTCTTTTCGAGCTCTTTTTACGTTCTCTATTGTCTTTTGATGTTCTGCATGGGTTCCATGGCTCATATTGATACGAGCTACATTCATGCCGGCATCGATGAGCTCTAAAATTTTTTCATAACTTTTCGTTGAAGGACCTAATGTACATACGATTTTAGTGCGCGCTCTCATACTTAACCTTTTGTGTTGCATAATTATTGATAAGCTTATTTTGTAAAAATCACAAAAACATGTAAAGAATGATCTTCAAAACCTCAACAACTTCCTCCACATAATAATTTCAACAATCTTACAAATTTGTAGCGCCTGTTGTACGGTTCAGATTGCTCACCACTATCATGGCGCAGCGACTCCTTTATCTACGCAAAGAGTCGTCAATTCTACATAATTAATAACGTTTCTGTTATAATTATATAGAAGCAAATAAAAAAACTACCACACTGCTAGTTTGTTAATAATATTTTAATATCCTACACACCTGCGGCACTTTTCGCTAAAAAAATATTTTAACGTGGTATGGGGAAAATATAATGTTTACACAAAGCACAAATGTCTCTGGGATAGGTTTTTTAAAACCTGAAATAGCAGAAACTCTACATAGAGATTGGGAAAATTCTTACACTTCTTGCAGTGAGGTATTTCATAAGAAGGTGCATGGTGTATGGAATGAATGCTATCCACCAGATTGCTATTGGGAGAATCAAAATGTAGTAGAGCCATCTTTTAAAGAGTGTTTAGTAATTTTTTTAAAAAGGGTGGCATATAATCTAGCCATTGTGTTTTATACAATAAGCTTGATACTAACGCATGTGATAACTTTTTTCCTATTGATACAAAAAGAAAAAGAAAGACTTAATCAACAAATGAATCATATCGACAATCCATCTTTTGGAAGGGAAAATAAAAAAGCATTATTTGTCTATCTAAATTATGCTCAAAAATTTAACGACTCATTTCATAATATGGTGTGCGGTAGACCGATTACTACATGCAACGACCTGTCTATAAAGGAAAATCATGCATTTTTAAAAGCACGTGAGCAACTAATGCCCGATGTTCAATTGCTTTTATCCGATATCGCATATGTGACTAAAATTCTTTTAGAAAAAAACCCTGAACTACCTTTAAATACGGCCATACACTTTGTGGTTTCTGAAAAATACGCAATGAAAGAGAAGGGTATAAGCGAAATACTATTAAAGGAAATAATAAAACAGCTCAATCCAGAAACCATAACCTCAGTAATATTTAAACAAACAAAACATAAATTGGATATGTCATTAAAAAATTGTAATAGCAATACGATAGAATGTGTACAAGCAACATTAGATAAGTGTACAAAGGAAGAAAAAGTTTTATTAAAAGATGCGCTCTTGAAAGATCCTAATTTCCAGAAGAGGATACTGCATGATGTTGAAGAGACTCTTGCACCAATTGCAGAACAGATTAAAATTTCTGATGAAACCGAGCTCTATAGAGAGTGTGCACAAAACGCTTGGAAAAAGGGGTCCGAAAACACAATTCTCCGTGAATGTGCGAACAAAGAAAAGGAGCTTATTAACGTGCAGATGATATCGCCAGACAGTTTGCAAAGCCATCAACAAGATCTGATAACAATAAAACAGAAAGAACTAAAAGATATTTGTACCCAAATCTACCCCCACTTATTACCATTCCACAAACAGGCTTTACAAGAAGCAAAGCAGCATAGACAAGCTCTACTTTCCTCAATGCACGAACATCTGAGTACTACTTCATACAAATTGCAGAATTTGGGATTTGTATCGCAATACACATGTAATTGTGTAATAGAAACACAAAAAAGCCTGCAAGATGATATAGATTACAATCAAGATCGATACGAGAACCCTCATGCACTTGCATCACATGCATACGCTTTTTTTTGTGATAAATGTGTAGAAAATAGGGCTGCAACTGTTTTTATGGAAATGTTAAAACAAATGGACGAAGATCACATCCTTTTCCCACAAGATCAATCTACAGAGGATGCTATAAACTACCTGGAAGAAAACAAAATAATACAAAAATTACCATACGAGGCGTTTGATGATCAACCAATGTATCGTATAATGTGAAATCGGGATGCGCACCCTTCTGCATGTATCAACGGAAATCTAAAAATAACCCCTTTCGGACATGTAATATCGTTACATTTATTCTTGACTTCGGGGAAGAGGGCTGCTAGCCTTCCTTGTTAAAGGTATCAAAACAGTAGATGGCATACGACATTTTTATCATTGCTTGTGAACCAAGCGGTGATGCACATGGAGCAGCACTTCTCACCTCTCTTTATAAATTATATCCTAAACTTAATGTAAGGGGAGTAGGTGGTCCAAAAATGTGTGCAGTTGGAATGGAATGTTTCCTTCCCATGGAAAAATTTGCAATGATGGGGATCTTGGACATCCTTCTTTCCCTTCCTAAATTGATCTATAATTTTATAAGGGTTAAAAGGGAAATTCTCGTGTCCCAACCTAAAGCAGTTGTGTGCATTGATTTTCCTGACTTTAATTTACGGCTTGCTAATGCATTATATCGAAAACATTCGACTGCTAAGAGGATTCACTATATTTGTCCTTCCGTCTGGGCATGGAGAAAGGGTCGTGTTATAACGATAGAGCGCGTCCTAGACCAACTCCTTACCATTCTTCCCTTTGAGAGCAAATATTTTTCTCAGGAAAAATTGCATGTCTCCTATGTTGGTCATCCTACAATCACGCAAATTCAATTACATAATTATGATGATAATTGGAAGAAACAATATGGCATTTCCGAAAATAAGCAAATTCTTTCAATATTTCCTGGTAGTCGTAAGAAAGAATGGATTCGTAATCTTCCTTTGCAACTCCACGTTGCAAAAAAACTTCAAAAAATCTATTCAAATCTTTCAATCGCTATCTCTTGTTGTTGTAAAAAATTTTTATCCCTTATCGATTTTGATAACGATATATATATTGTCGATGGTAAACATTCTTATGAACTTATGAGCTCCTCTTACATATCTATAGCCACATCAGGAACAGTAGTGCTTGAGCTCGCCCTTCATCATATTCCTACAATAGCTACGTACATTTTACCGGTAATCGATCGCATTATTTTGCAAAAATTATTTCGAATACACCTTCCCTACTATACTCTTCCCAACCTGATTGGACAATGCGAAATTTTCCCTGAGCTTATAGGTCCTCATTGTACAGAACAGGCCTTGTACAAAAAGGGAATGGAATTTTTGCACGATCAACATAAGCGTATTGCCTGCATAAAAAATTGTCAAATGCTTAGAAAGATTTTAGGTACAAAAAACGCAAGTCTAAAAGCTGCCCATATTATCTTAGATACGCTTTCTTACAAGAAATCGTAACTTTGGGCACACTTGCAAGCAAATAGCATCGGGTACAACTTCGTAACGCCTTGATTCGGGTATACATTACCAAACACTTTTCTGTATTATTGTGGTATTTCTCCATTTTCTGTACACTTTTTTACTTAAATTTATGCTTAGAGCTATCAGCATATGAATAATTTTTTCGATCTTCATTAGGGTGCGGATAAAAATTATTTAAACGCCAATGCGGCTCCTAAGTAGGAAGTAGTGAGCATTTTTCGATCAAGCAAAAAGAAGTGTTGCAAAAAACAACATATTGTATAAATTGGAGTTCATAGGTACAATATATTGCGAAATCAGCGCAAGCTAAAGCCTTAACTAATAAAATAATAGGAGCTATATGGCAAATCAACCCAAAGAGGTGATCAAAAGGGATGGGAAAAAGGTCCCCTTTGATTTTGAAAAAATTATCTTCGCTATTGAAAGAGCTGGAAAGGCAGTGGATGCTTTCGGAAGGGAAAGGGCTGTTGAGCTTGCAAATAGGGTCTTAGAAAAAATGGGAAACAACGAGATTGTTGAAGTAGAAAAAATTCAAGATATAGTCGAAGAGGCATTGTCAAAAGATCACTTTGCTGTATCAAAGGCTTATATTCTCTACCGAGCACAACATGCAACTTTAAGAAAAGATTCAAAAGCTATTATCAATTCAATCGAAACACTTAATGAATATATAGAGGGGCGTGATTGGCGTGTCAATGCCAATGCAAACCAAGGCTATTCTTTGGGAGGATTAATTTTAAACGTTTCCGGCAAAATGGCAGCTAATTATTGGCTTTCCCATGTATATCCTCCAGAAGTAGAACAAGCTCATAGAGAGGGGGACCTACATATCCATGATCTCGACTTGATCGCTGGATACTGTGCAGGGTGGTCTTTACGCACACTACTTGCCGAGGGTTTTAATGGCATACCTGGGAAAGTGGAAGCAAAAGCACCAAAACATTTTTCGAGTGCTATTGGGCAAATTGTAAACTTTCTTGGAACACTCCAAAATGAATGGGCAGGAGCACAAGCCTTAAGCTCTTTCGATACCTACATGGCCCCATACATTCGTAAAGATCATCTTAACTACTCTGCTGTGAAGCAAAAAATGCAAGAGCTTATATTTAACTTAAATGTCCCTTCAAGATGGGGGACGCAAACTCCTTTTACCAATTTAACCTTTGATTGGGTGTGTCCAAAAGATCTCAAAAAACAACACCCTGTAATTGGAGGAGAAATCATGCCCTTTTGTTATGAAGAGCTTCAAGAAGAAATGGATATGATTAATCGTACCTATATTGAGGTGATGATGGAGGGTGATGCAAAGGGACGTATTTTTACCTTCCCCATTCCCACTTATAATATTACTCATGACTTTCCTTGGGATAGCACGAACGCAACACTACTCTTTGATATGACAGCTAAATATGGCCTTCCCTATTTTCAAAACTTTATTAACTCAGAGCTCGATCCGGGGATGATTCGATCTATGTGCTGTCGCCTTCAACTTGACCTAAGAGAGCTTCTAAAAAGAGGAAACGGGCTCTTTGGATCTGCGGAACAGACGGGATCATTAGGAGTGGTAACAATAAATTGTGCGCGACTTGGCTATCTCTATAAAGGAAATTGGGAAACGCTCTATAAAAAGCTCGACTATCTCCTCATCCTTGCTAAGGAAAGTTTAGAAATTAAAAGAAAAATGATTCAAGAATTCATGGAAAATGGATTGTATCCATTTACAAAAAGATTCTTAGGAACTCTTCGCAACCATTTTTCCACTATCGGCGTGAATGGAATCAATGAAATGATACGCAATTTTACAGAGGACAAAGAGGATATTACACATACCAAAGGTTGCCAATGGGCATGCAAATTTCTCGATCATATTCGTCAACGTATGACAGAAATGCAAGAAGAAACAGGGCATCTGTATAATCTAGAAGCCACTCCCGCAGAAGGGACAACCTATCGTTTTGCTAAAGAGGATAAAAAGAGATATCCAAATATTCTTCAAGCTGGTAGCTCTGAGCAACCCTATTATACCAATTCCTCACAATTACCCGTAGGGTTTACTGCAGACCCTTTTGAAGCATTAAGCCTTCAAGAAGCTTTGCAAAGCAAATATACGGGAGGCACAGTATTACATCTCTATATGACGGAAAAAATTTCCTCCTCCGAGATATGTAAAAAACTGGTGCGACGCTCCTTAGAAAAGTACCGCCTTCCCTATATTACAATCACACCTACATTTTCCATCTGCCAACATCATGGCTATATCTCTGGGGAAAAACCATTTTGTCCCAAATGTGATGAAGCACTCTTAAATAAAAAATCATCAAATGATACTTTGCTTGATGAGGAGCGAGAGCCCTGCGAAATTTGGACACGCGTAATGGGTTATCATCGACCTACCTTTTCCTTTAATATCGGAAAGAAGGGAGAACATAAGGAGAGAAAGTTTTTTGAAGAATCTCAAATCGCCCTCTAACAAGATTGAAACAGCTTCCCCTTTATTAAAAATAGGGGGTTTTTTGCCCTTCAGCCTTCTCGACTATCCCAACCATCTTTCGGCAGTACTCTTTTGCCAAGGATGTTGTTGGCGATGTCGTTACTGCCATAATGTTCAGTTGCAACCTATTGATCCTCCACACAACCAAAAGTGGGATTGGGAAAAAATTCTTTCCTTTTTACACCAACGTCAAGGGATTTTAGATGCAGTGGTATTTAGCGGAGGAGAGCCTCTCTTGCAACCTTACTTAATCCATGCTATTAAGAAAGTAAAAAATTTGGGATTTAAAATCGGACTGCATTCTGCAGGCACCTCTGCACACCATTTTGCCTCTCTACTTGCTCATGTAGACTGGGTAGGACTAGATGTTAAAGCCCCCCTTGCAAAATATCCCGAAATTACCCAAGACCCCAAAAGCGGTAAGCAGTCTTGGAGGTGTATGCATATACTTATTGAAAGTGGAGTGCCCTACGAATTTCGCACAACAATACACCCCTTATTGCATACGGAGGAAGATATTTGGGAAATTGCCCAAAAATTGCATCAAATGGGAGCAACTCATTATGCGATCCAATATTTTCAAGAACAGGGATGTGTTGACAAAGCTCTTGTTCAAAAAAAATGTTTCCCTTATTTAAAAAAACAATTTTTACGCAAACTCCATACGCTTTTTGACAATTTTACCATTAGATAATAAAAAAAACATCACACGATGACGAAATTAATATTTAACGCGAATTCTGGATTAGCTTATAGGGAAAGTTGCAATTTTTCAACTGAAGAAAGGCGTATTGAAGGTTTGTTAGGCGATAGTTGATATGCAACCAAACCTCCGAATAAATTGGCAAAAAAATTTTTTGGTGATCGATGGCGATGATGCTCTATTTGACACCCCATTTTTAAGCCGATCGTTAACACTCTCTATAACACCTCTTGCTCGAAGCATGAGCTTTTCCCATGGGTCCATGAGTACATTTTTCATGTTGGATCGAATTTTTGTTATAAGTTTAAGACCA
>Ga0056116_1000137_pt1 | contig 22679 bp, 21 predicted proteins | sample WorMetOlspDAHAB2_FD_67352 | JGI IMG/M metagenome (GOLD analysis project Ga0056116, IMG submission 67352) | Marine gutless worms symbiont microbial communities from Max Planck institute for Marine Microbiology, Germany - Olavius sp. DAHAB.2 ...
AAATAATTCGGACCTTAATACAAAATTAAGGATAAACGATATCCGACCCGCAAAAAAAAATCCCGCGGCTGCAAGAAGCGTCGCGGGATTTTAATAGCCTAACCAAAAATATCGTTATTTTTTACCGTCTTCTTTTACTTCTTCAAAATCGGCATCGACGACATCTTCGTCCGGCGCTGCACCACCCGGTTGTTCGGCAGATTCAGCTCCGGGATCTGTCTGTTGTCCGGCGGCAGAAGCCTGCTGATACATGGCTTCTGCCAGTTTGTGTGACACATTGGTCAACTCTTCACTGAGCCGTTTAATCTCCTCTGTGTCTTCGCCTTCAATGGCCGTTTTCAGAGCGGCGGATGCTGTATCAACCTTGCTTTTGGTTTCATCGTCGACTTTGTCACCCAACTCTTTGATAGATTTTTCGGTTGAATAGATAAGGGCGTCTGCCTGGTTGCGAGCCTCAACCAGCTCCCGTTTCTTTTTATCATCTTCAGCGTTCATTTCGGCGTCTTTTACCAGTTGGTCAATTTCTTCCTGGGACAAGCCTGAGGATGCGGTTATCTGTATGGATTGTTCCTTGCCGGTGGCCTGATCCTTCGCGGACACATTTACGATTCCGTTGGCGTCAATGTCAAAGGTCACCTCAATTTGAGGGATTCCCCGGGGTGCCGGCGGAATCCCGACCAGCTCAAATCGGCCCAGAGTTTTATTATAGGCGGCCATTTCCCGTTCGCCCTGCAGCACATGGATAGATACTGCGGGTTGATTGTCGGCGGCCGTTGAAAAGGTCTGGCTTTTCTTGGTCGGAATCGTCGTGTTCTTTTCGATCAATCGGGTCATGACACCGCCGAGTGTTTCAATTCCCAGGGACAGCGGCGTGACATCGAGCAGCAGGACATCTTTGACATCGCCCTTCAAAACACCGCCCTGAATGGCGGCGCCCAGCGCAACAACTTCATCCGGATTTACACCCCGGTGGGGTTCTTTGTTAAAAATCTTTTTGACGCGCTCCTGAACTGCAGGCATGCGGGTCATGCCGCCAACCAGAATAACTTCATTGATTTCCCCGGTTGATAATCCGGAGTCTTTGAGAGCTGCCTGGCAGGGTTTTTCCAGATTATCCAGTAAGTTGCTTACCAGGGACTCAAGCTTGGCCCGGGTGATTTTGATGTTGAGATGTTTGGGGCCGCTGGCATCGGCGGTAATGAACGGAAGATTGACATCGGTTTCCATCGAAGATGAAAGTTCCATTTTGGCTTTTTCTGCGGCTTCCTTCAGCCGTTGCAGCGCCATTTTATCACCTCTTAAATCAATCCCCTGGTCTTTGTTAAATTCATCGGCCAGATAATCAATTAACCGCAGATCGAAGTCTTCACCCCCCAGATGGGTATCGCCATTGGTGGCTTTAACTTCAAAGACACCTTCTCCGATCTCCAGGATTGATATGTCAAAAGTGCCCCCTCCGAGATCGAATACAGCAATTTTCTCTTCCTTCTTTTTGTCCAGGCCGTAAGCCAGGGACGCAGCCGTAGGCTCATTGATGATTCTTAAAACATTAAGCCCCGCTATTTTGCCGGCATCCTTGGTCGCCTGACGCTGACTGTCATCGAAATAGGCCGGAACAGTGATGACCGCATCAGTTACTTTCTCACCAAGATACTGCTCAGCCGTGTTTTTAAGGTTGGCCAGAATATAAGAGGATACCTCTGCGGGACTGTATTGTTTGCCTTTTATTTTGATGCGAACGTCTCCGTTGTCGGCCTGTTCAATCATAAACGGGAGAATTTTTAAATCATTCTGCACCTCTTTGGATGCATATTTGCGACCAATCAGCCGTTTAACGCCAAATACCGTGTTCTCAGGGTTGGTGATGGCCTGGCGTTTTGCTATTTGGCCTACCAATCTCTCACCACCATCGTTAATTGCCACGATAGAAGGCGTAGTCCGTCCGCCCTCCGGATTCGTGATTACCGCTGCGTCGGAACCTTCCATAACTGCAACGCATGAATTTGTGGTACCGAGATCGATTCCGATTACCTTTGACATGTCTGTTCCCTCCTTAAACTTTATATCAACTAAAAATTATCGCTCGAGGCGATTTCAAAACATCCCAATTTATGTAATTTTTACGTCAGGCTGGCTGACGTTCCTGATCATTGATAAATTAAAAAGTTCTGAAACAGCCTCCTTATGAATTGTTAACTTTATTGACTGGCGTCGTCCTTCTTTTTTTTGGAACCGGCTACCACTACCATCGCCGGCCGCAGCAGTCGGTCATGAATTAGATAGCCCTTCTGCAACTCATTGATAACTGTATTCGCAGGATGTTCCTCGGTTTCTTCCTGCATAACCGCTTCATGGAACGCCGGATCAAATGGCTGGTCTTTGGCGCTGATGGGTTTGACGCTGAATTTTTCAAAGACTTTTAATATTTCCTTGTGCGTCATGGCCAGACCCTCCAGCAGACCTTTGTCGATGGCCTTGTGACCATTGGTTGAGTTCATGGCCAATTCCAGGTTATCCACTACCGAAAGCATCTCTTTTATCAAGGACTGGTTGGAAAACTTGCGAAACTCTTCCATGTCCCGGGAGGTGCGTTTTTTATAGTTATCGAATTCAGCTGAAACCCTCAAAAGGCGGTCGTAATTTTCCTGGGCTTCCTTCTCTTTTAACTGTAGCTTTTCTGCCAGATCTTCCAGCGGGTCACCATTTTGATTTTCAGCCGTCTGATCAGGTTCACTTTTCAAATCCCGGTCATCATCATCGACGGCTTTCGCGGCCTTCTCAGGATCAGTTTGAATTTTAATTTCCTTTTTAGCTGACATTCCTATAAATATTCTCCCGGTCATTTTGAGTCATATTAGTTGCTTTGAAAAATAAGACCAGTTGAAACGATGTCAAGGTGGTAATAGCAAGGTTTTATACGAAAAATTGGGTGGTTATCACTCAGTCGATAACCACGGTTCATGTTCTGAATTTCAGTCGTTTGCAGGCGGCTGAATCCTGAAATTTAGATACTCGATGATGGATACGGGGTGCTAAGAGGTACCAGATATGGGGTATGCTGGAAGGTATAGAGTTTAAGGCTCAAGGTGTAGGGGGAATAGAAGGCCGTTCGAGATAAATATGCAGGGCATCCTGCTAAATGCGGAGGAGTGGTTGTGCACCCACCTTCGAGCCTTTTTTGGAAAACCCGGTCCATTATGCAGACCGGGATCAACCCACGACACAGACTGCATCACTTATCGCTGCTTCCTTCCGGACCTGACGAGGTTCGCGACCGTCTGTTGCGTGGTGTCCGATCAAAATGGTTCAGATTATCCAAGAATAAGACCCTTGGGCGGGAGTTCAGCCCCGCATAAAGCGGATTTCGGGAAAAGGGCACCGCTAACTCCCCGCCTAGCACAACCAGTGACTAAAATACGTCATAAATAATTTTTTGCAAGCAAAATATTATCTGTTTATGTTCAGACTTTTGTGGCAGTTGACTTGGGGATGCTCAATCAGTTATTGTCCTTATTATCTGTATCTGTATTTGGATTCGATTGAATTAGTATCATAAGAGTTTAAAGCGAAATTTTATGGAGACCGGCAAAGACAGCTCGCAAAGCAGGATTGAAAAAAAGATCCTTAGAACTGTAAAGCAATCTATTGAGACCCATCGAATGCTGGCGGCGGGCGATTCTGTCCTGGTCGCTGTTTCCGGAGGACCGGATTCTATTGTGCTGGCGCATGTGCTGCACACCTTGGCCGCGGAATACCCCCTTCGATTGGCCATTGCTCACTTGAATCACGGCCTGCGCCAGAAAGACTCGGACCGTGACGCTGAATTTGCGGCTGAAATTGCCCGGCAACTCGACTTACCTTTCTATATGGAAAAAAAGGATGTGCGCCAGTTTCAGCAAAGCACTCATATTTCCCTGGAGGAAGCAGCGCGCAAGATTCGCTATCGGTTTTTTGAAGAGACCTGCGCCAGATACGGCTTTAATAAAATCGCTACCGGGCACCACAGCAATGACAATGCCGAACTGGTGCTCATGAATTTGCTGCGCGGAAGCGGACCCCTGGGATTGTCCGGGATCGCTCCGGTCCGGGACGGCAAAATCGTACGTCCGCTTATTGACCTCAAACGATCTGAGGTAGTTGAATATATTGCCGACAAAAACCTGCCTTTTGTTATCGATGCATCCAATACAGATCTGTCCTTTCGGCGCAATCGGATTCGTCATCATTTAATACCCGAGCTGGAAAAATCATATAATCCTGCCATTATTGATACCCTTAACCGGCTCGGAACCATTATGCGGGCGGAGGACCAATGGTTCGAAAACATTCTAAGTATAGACGTTAACAATTCTATCTCGGTCAAGGGAACCGACACCGTCAGCATTGACTTAGATAAGTTCGAAGGGTTGGCCGCAGCTGCCAGGCGACGAATTCTTAGAAGGGCAATACTGGCTGTTAAAAAAGATCTGCGCCGTATCACTCTGGCGCATATCGATGCCGTCCTAACCCTGATTGATAAAAATCCGAGGATGGGCTGCCTGAGTCTGCCCGATGGAATTCGGATTATATTGAGGTCGACAGACCTGACGATCAACAACAGTCAAAACGACGCTCCGGTTAGCTCCGACGATTCCAATGGATCGGCTGTGATCGATTATCTGTATACGATTACTCCTCCGGGCGCTTTATCCATTCGGGAAGCCGGCGCAACTATCAAATTCGCCGAAATTGGAGCCGATAATTTGCCCGATTTTGACACTGTCGGGAAAAACCTGGCCTTTTTGGATCTGGATAGTCTGCAGTTCCCGTTGGTTGTGCGCAATACACGGCCTGGCGACCGGTTCTCTCCCTTGGGCGTAAACGGCACTCAAAAGGTAAAGAAATATTTTATTGACAATAAGGTTGCCGGGCCTTGGCGCCGATTGTGCCCTCTGCTGTTAAGCGCTGATAAAATTATCTGGCTTGCGGGTCACCGGATTGACAATTGCGCCAAAATAGGTTCAGCAACCCGGCGTATCCTCAAAGCCGAACTTTTGCTTGCTTAATGCGCTATAATGATTAAATTTGCTTATAATCAAAAGCTCTGAAGTTGATACTTGATATTTTATTCAAGATACAGGATAGTTACAAATAGGAATTGAATATTGACGATTGAAAAATGAATAATTAAAGGTTCGCCTTCGGCGGATCAGTTTTAATTTCTTCTATAAGCGATGGAGCGCAGCAACTTCCACCATTATTCATTTTTCAATATTCAATATTCATTTTAAATCGGGAGGTAATCACATTTGAATCCGTTTTATAAAAATCTGGCTTTATGGTTGGTCATCACGTTGATGATGGTCATGCTTTACAATCTTTTCAGTCAGCAGCACATGGCGGAAACCAGCATCAGTTATACCGAATTTTTGGATATGGTCGATAACGAGCGTATTTCCGAGGTGGTGATTCAGGGTCAGGAACTGATTGTTACGGATACCGCTCGAAACCGTTTCAAGATCTACGCCCCTCAGGACAACGATCTTATCAACATTATGCGCAAAAAAGGCGTTATGATCAGCGCCAAACCTCCTGCGGAGAATCCCTGGTATATGTCAGTTCTGGTCTCATGGTTTCCGATGCTGGTGCTGATTGGTGTGTGGATATTTTTCATGCGGCAGATGCAAGCCGGTGGCGGTAAAGCACTGTCATTTGGTAAAAGCCGGGCCCGGCTGAATACCGACCAATCCGAAAAAGTCACTTTTGAAGACGTGGCCGGCATTGACGAGGCCAAAGAAGAACTGGGCGAAATTGTCGAGTTTCTCAGAGATCCCAAAAAATTTACCCGGCTGGGCGGCCGGATTCCCAAAGGTGTACTTTTAATGGGTCCGCCGGGTACCGGGAAAACGCTTCTGGGACGGGCAATTGCCGGTGAGGCCGGCGTACCGTTTTTCAGTATCAGCGGGTCGGATTTTGTTGAGATGTTTGTCGGTGTAGGAGCTTCACGGGTACGGGATTTGTTTGTTCAGGGCAAGAAAAATGCCCCCTGTATTATCTTTATCGATGAGATCGATGCCGTCGGCCGCCATCGTGGCGCCGGTCTGGGGGGGGGGCATGACGAACGAGAGCAGACTCTCAACCAACTGCTGGTCGAAATGGACGGATTCGAATCCAATGAAGGCGTTATTCTGATATCGGCCACCAACCGGCCTGATGTGCTGGATCCGGCTTTGCTGCGTCCCGGACGATTTGATCGTCAGGTTGTAGTTTCCATGCCGGATATAAAAGGTCGCGAAAAAATTCTCAGGGTACACATGAAAAAAACACCGATCGGTCCGGATGTAGACCCGCATATTCTGGCCAAAGGTACTCCAGGATTTTCCGGGGCCGATCTGGAGAACCTGGTTAATGAGGCGGCATTGCTGGCGGCCAAACGCGATAAAGAAAAAATTGAGATGGTTGACTTTGAAGAGTCCAAAGACAAAGTCTATATGGGACTGGAGCGCAAATCCAAGGTTATCAAGGAAGAAGACCGCAAAGTCACCGCTTACCATGAAGGCGGACATGCGCTGGTTGCGCGCTTTTTACCCGGGACCGATGCCGTCAACAAGATCACCATTGTGCCTAGAGGGCGCGCTGCCGGAGTTACCTGGTTTTTGCCCGAAGAGCGTGATTTCAGATTCAAAGACCAGCTTGAGAGCGAGCTGGCAGTGGCCTTCGGCGGCCGTGTTGCAGAGGATATTGTCTTTAACCGCATCAGCACCGGAGCTGCCAATGATATCAAACAGGCTACCGATCTGGCCCAGACGATGATCAGAAACTGGGGCATGAGTAATAATCTGAGCCCGCTGTCTTATTCTAAAGGTGAAGAACAGGTGTTTCTGGGACGGGAAATCGCGCAGCACAGGGATTACTCGGAAGCCACAGCCCAAAAGATTGACGATGAGATCAACAAGTTGATCAGTGATGCCTATCAATGTGCCACGGATGTCCTAAAGGAAAATATGGATATTCTGCATAAGCTGGCCGAAGAATTGCTTGAAAAAGAAACTGTCATGGGCCAAGAACTGGATGAACTGATTATCGCCTTAAGACCCGGCATCAAACTTCATTCTCATGAACCCGAGGACCCGGAACAGGAATCACAGGCCGCTTCCGAACCGACCTGATCCGATGAATGTTCGCAAACCATATCATCTGTCATGGCCAGGTCACACCCTGGAGCTTGGACGGCAGACCTGTATAATGGGCGTCGTCAATGTAACACCGGATTCTTTCTCGGACGGCGGTAGATATTTCGATTGTGATACCGCCGTAGCACAGGGTGTTAATCTGGCTGCCGAAGGTGCCGCCATTATCGACATCGGCGGTGAATCCACCCGGCCATTTTCAGATCCGGTATCCGCTGAAGAAGAAATTCGCCGGGTTGTGCCGGTGATCGAAAAGCTTTCCAGGCACATTTCCACCCCAATATCCATTGATACCACCAAAGCCGAGGTCGCCCGGCGGGCACTCGAAGCCGGTGCCTCGATCATCAACGATGTGGCCGCTTTGCGTTTTGATCCCGGGTTGGCAGCGGTTGCCGTTGAATATGGTGCGCCGGTGATTCTGATGCATATGCTGGGAGATCCCAAGAGCATGCAGCATTCACCCCGCTATGAAAATCTGATTCAGGAAATCCGGAATTTCCTGGCAGACGCTGCAAAAAGAGCTGAACAGCTGGGGATTGTTCCCGATAAAATAATTCTGGATCCCGGAATCGGATTCGGTAAAACTGTGGGACATAATCTTATGCTGATCAAGCATCTGTCTGCCTTTGCTTCTTTAGACACCCCGGTTCTGATCGGCGCTTCCCGTAAATCCTTTATCCGCAAAATTTTAAAAAATACCCAAGAAACTGATATCCAGCCGGATTTACCCCTTGTCGAGTCCGGATCACAGGCTGCCGTTGCCGCCGCCATTATAAACGGCGCCCACATTGTTCGGGTGCATGATGTAGCCGGAACGCTGGCAACGGTTAAAATTGTTGATGCAATATTGAATTCAGAGGAAACGTGAATTCGGTTTGCGGAAGTCTGAAGTCGGAATTATTTGATTGTGGATATTGGATTGATTAGAATACAAAATGAAGTATTCTAATCCAACTGCAGGGTTTTTTCCAGGTTGTTAATCTCGGCTTCGATGATCTGCTTTTCCGCCGGGCTCAATGTATCTTCATTTAGGCGTTTTTTCAAACCGACCAAGCGCATCTCTTCACGGTAGTCGCTGCAGGTATATTTTTCTTTTTGTATCATTTTAAGCAAGGCGTTTGGGGTATCCGGACCCGGTGGGTCCTTATACACGGCCTGATTCTTTGAGGCTTTCATTGTAGACGTTGTAAAACATTTCGATATCCGTGATACCGCGGCTTAATATTTTGCCGATGTCCTCTATGTTTTTAATATTGATGATTAGATTAACGCTGGCGTGAAATGACATCATGTTATCCATCGTGCGATAGCGGCTGCTGACCATGGCAACAAATATTTTGCGACGGGTTGACATTGACAAACGCTCCAGATAAATCAGAACTCCGTTGGAGTCGGGATTTTTCGTATCAAAGTTTTCATTGACGACGATCAGATCATACACATGATAGCGCATTCGTTTGAGGGCATCCCGCGCATTTTCCGCAAGCGTGATTTGATAGTCCATCAAATTGAGGGCCTTTTGGATGGTGTTGCTTGCCAGGGGGTTTTGTTCGCACAGCAGGGCCGTCAGGCCTTCTTCTTCAATAAAAGAGAATGGCTTGTCGGCGGCATCGTAGCCGCCGTTGTCGCTTGATTCTTCAACGGCGAGATCACCCGGGCCGGTTTCCTCAGACGGATCTAGCGAAATCCGGGTTTTGCATTTCGGGCATGGTATATTGATCACCCGGCCGACGGGAATTTTTTCGTCCGGAATCCGGAATTTACTCGAACAATTATTGCATATAATGTCCATAAATACCTTTAAACTGATCGGTTGTAAGCGTTATCAATTTCCAATTTATCGATATCGGACGTGGTTTCACCCCGCGAACTTTTGATGGCGTCAATCCCGCGACCGACAATTCCTCTCTGTGTAGCGTAGGTCATGGCAGTTTGCTGGGTGATCTGGCCTGCCTCAAATAATCCGACAAGATGCTGATCAAAGGTCGTCATTCCAAAGGCATTGCTGGATTCCATGATATCGTAAAAGGTCTTTCCATCGGATTCACCATGGAGAATAGAATCCTGGACCCGCAAATTGGACCCCAGGATTTCGAAAGTGGCGACCCGGCCACCGCCGATCTTCGGCAATAATCGCTGGCATACGATCCAGCGCACCGAATCTGAAAGCCGAATTCGTATCTGGCGTTCATCTTCGTTGGCGAACATGCCGATGATACGATTGATCGTAGATCCGGCATCATTGGTATGCAGGGTGGTTAACACCAGGTGTCCGGTTTCAGCCGCACTGAGTCCAATTTCGACAGTTTCCTTGTCACGCATTTCACCAACCAGAATCACTTTGGGTGCCTGTCGCAGCGCTGCTCGCAGGCCGTTGGCGTAGATGTCGAAATCCAGTCCAAGTTCGCGCTGGTTAAAGGTCGATTTTTTATGGGGATGCTGATATTCCACCGGATCTTCAAGGGTGATGACGTGAACGGATTTTGTTTCGTTGATATGGTCCAAAATCGCGGCCAGCGTCGTCGTTTTGCCGGATCCGGTGGCGCCGGTAACAAAGACGAGGCCGTTGATCTCCTTGGCAATCTCATACATGGTTTTTGGCAGAGACCGTTCCTCAATGGTCGGAATTTTAGACTCGAGCTTACGCAAAACAATGGAGAGGTTGGTGCCCTGGGAGAAAATATTGACCCTGAAGCGAGCTTTCCCGGGCAAGCCGTATGAAAGGTCGCAGGATCCCGTGTTCAGCAGCGCGTCCGTTAATCGACGATCCTGGTTGATGAGATTCAAGGCCAATATTTCAGTCTGAAAAGGGGTCAGCGCTTTAAAATTGGGTTTGATTTCAACTGGGATAAGCTCTCCCGCGCTCTCAACCTGCATGGGTTTTCCCACCGTGAAATTCAGATCGGAAACATCCCGATGATAATCAAGCATTCTTACCAGTATGTGATCGATTTCCTGTTTTTTCATAATCTTACTCTAGGCTTCCGTAAAATCAGCCGGTGGTGCGGTGAGCAGGGGACGGAAGCGGCTTTTTTCATTTGCTTTGGCGTAACCTTCTTCGGCACTGATCATCCCCTTTTTATAAAGTTCCATGATGGAATCATCCAGTAGAACCATGCCGTACTTTTTACCGGTTTGGATCATGGAAGGAATCTGATGCGTTTTGCCTTCCCGGATCAAGTTCCGGACAGCCGGGCTGGCGATCAGAATTTCCAACGCAACCACCCTGCCTTTGCGATCAATGCGCTTAAAAAGGACTTGGGCGATAACAGCCCGCAGCCCATCTGAGAGGGTTGAGCGAATGAGCGGTTGTTCATGAGATGGAAAAACTTCAATCACCCGGTCGACCGTTTTATAGGCACTGGAGGTATGCAGGGTGGAAAACACCAGGTGGCCGGTGGATGCCGCCTCCACTGCCAGCGAAATTGTTTCGAGATCCCGCATTTCTCCGACCAGGATGATATCCGGATCTTCGCGCAGGGCGCCGCGCAGTGCTGTTGAGAATGATTCTGTGTGAACGCCGACTTCGCGATGATTGACGATGCAACCCTGACTGGTATGCACAAATTCGATGGGATCTTCGACCGTGATAATGTGGTCTTTGCGCACCCGATTGGAGACATCGACAATCGCCGCCAGCGTTGTGGATTTTCCGCTTCCCGTAGGTCCGGTAACCAGAACCAGCCCGCGCGGCAGCGAGGCCAGCTTGGATACCACCGGTGGTAGACCAAGCTGTTCGGAGGTCATAATGGTGCTAGGAATTTCTCTAAAAACAGCGCCAACGCCATTTTTCTGCATAAAAAAATTGGCGCGATATCTGGCCAGCCCGGGTATCTCGTAACCAAAATCGATATCGCCGGTTTCTTCAAATGATTTAATTTTCTGTTCCGGAGCAATTTCGTAAAGCATGCCCCTCAGATCATCGTTATCCAAAATTTTATATTTAATACGCTCAATGTCACCCCGGATTCTTAGGGCCGGCGGTGAACCTGCCACCAGGTGTAGATCAGAAGCTCCCTGCTCGTTCATCAATTTAAAAAATGCATCAATTTTTGCCATTCAGAACTCCTGCGTTGACACAAAAAGTAGCTTTGAAAAAAATTACCACGGAATTACCGGGATTATCACAGAATTAAAAAAGCTATCGCAATTTTCATGGTTACAAACGGGCTGCGCTATTCGCAAGATCCGGCGAATGCCCTATGATTTGTAAACTCATTACGCGCAGTTTTAGCTGTGCAAATCCGAGTCCTTGCGTGGCGAACTGTGACAACGGATATCATCGGGTCTCGGAAATAATTAAATCAATCCGTCCGGCGGACTTTTCTTTTGCCCGCCTTGGGCCTTGCGCCTGAATTCGGCACAATCCTGGCGTACTAATTGGTTTCCACGACCCTTATTTCGCTTGTTTCAATACTTTCAGCTTGGCATCCTGCTCATCCATTTCTTTGACGCCGTCTTTGCTGATTTCAAGCAGTTTGCTGTGAGCCTCGATAATCGAACTGATCTGCACTTCAATTTGCATGCGCTGTCTTTTCAATTCCGATATATCCTCATGCAATTGTGCAAGTCGGTTATGGGATTTGTTTAAAATTTTTTCGGCTTTGACTTCGGCTTCTGCGATAATCAACTCAGCCGATTTACGGGCGTTGTCCTTCATTTGATCGAGGACTTTTTGAGAATTCAGCAAGGCCCGTTTAAAAGTTTCTTCGCGTTTGCGGTATCCCTGGATCTCCAGTTCAAGTCGTCGCACCTCTTCCTGCAGATCCTTGTGGGTTCTTTGCAGCCCTTCAAAGGCGTTTGCCAGCTGTTCGAGAAATGCGTCAACTTCCCGGATATCAAACCCACGAAATTTGGTTTTAAACTTCTGCTGCTGTATATCAAGGGGGGTAAGATTCATTTGTTTGCCTACCTTCTCTTTTTAGTGCAACGATTGAGCCAATTCAATTAAACTTGCCACAACGAATCGTTGCAGAAAGATCACAGCCAAAAGAACGATGATCGGAGAAAAATCTATACCGCCAAAGTTAAACGGGATTCTCCTTCGAATCTGGTAAAGTACAGGCTCGGTCACATTATGAATAAAACGGACGATCGGATTATATGGATCGGGATTTAACCATGACAGAATTGCACGAGCGATTACAATCCACATGAAAATGCTTAATACCCAATGTAGCACTTCGGCAATGGCGGCTAATAGATTACTGATGACAAACATTCAGGACCAACCTTCTTTTCTTAACTCATCGAGAATTAGAAACAGGATTATTTTTACTTCAAACTAATAGCTAGACTAAATTATATTCTTGTCGATAAGTCAAGGGAATTCATAGGAAATCAAAGGGTAAGCCCTGCTAACTTGGCCACTGTCTCCTCATGGTAGACATTAAACGATTTTTCCTCACCAGTCCTTATTTGTTTCTGCCCGATTGGTTTACCTCCCCAAAATATTTGAGATACAAAGCCTATATCGGTCGGTAATGTCCGGAGCTTAAATAGAATCTGATGCGTCTGATTAAAAAGCACCGGTGAAAATGATTTATAAGCATATAAGGTCGATAATTGACTAAATAATGTTAATAATATCACTTCCTTTGGAATATTGCAAATCTGGGGAAGGGTAGTCAGCAATTCTAATTTTAGCAATCAGCAATAGACAGATAGTCCTGATTTTCCATATGCCCTCCCGGTACACCATACCCGGCTGATTTACCAAACCATAAAGATCCTTGACCATATATTCATAATCATACTAAATTTGTAGGAGATCATTGACATACCGCAAAAACTCTGGCATAGAAGGCTTTTTAGAATTTTTTTCAATCTTCAAACCATCCAACAATTTATGTTGATATATATTTGCCTCGATCAACCGGGGCGCTCGTGTTTAAGGGAAATAAATAAACGGAGGTTTTTACAGCATGGCTGAAGAAGCAATCAAACTTGGCGGTAAGAAAAAAAGCATGTTTATCGATAAGGTCAAGGAGATCCTGCCGGAGGGCGGCAACCTGAACCTTTGTCTGACATGCGGGGCCTGCTCTTCCGGCTGCCCGGCCACCGGACTGGAAGACATGGATCCCAGGAAATTTTTGCGTATGGCGGCCCTGGGAATGGACGAGGAAATCCTGAATTCGGATTGGGCCTGGATGTGCACCCTGTGTATGCGCTGCATTTATGTCTGTCCAATGAAAATCGATATCCCGCAGCTCGTATTCAATGTTAGGAAAAACACACCGCGGGAGGAGCGGCCCAAGGGAATTTTAGGCTCCTGTGATATGGCCCTCAGGAACGAAACCTGCAGCGCCATGGGAGCCGGTGAGGAAGATTTCCAGTTTGTGGTTGAGGATGTGCTGGAGGAAGTACGGGAAACCCAGCCCGGATATGAAGATTTGATGGCACCAATCAACAAGGAAGGCGCGAAATATTTTTTGAATCAAAATTCCCGTGAACCGGTAACCGAACCGGATGAAATGGTGCCCCTGTGGAAGATTCTGCACCACGTCGGTGCCGACTGGACCTACGGCACCAAAGGCTGGGCTGCTGAAAACTACTGCCTCTTTATGGCCGATCTCGATAACTGGGAAAAAATTGTTCGTATAAAGGCTAAAGCCGTCGATGATCTGGGCTGTAAGTACTGGCTCAACACGGAGTGAGGGCACGAAATGTTCGCAGTCCGGGTCGGACTGCAAAAGTTCAACATCGAGCACAACTTCGAGATCGAAAGTATTATTACACTTTACGCCCGCTGGATTCGGGAAGGCCGGCTGAAGGTTAATTCCGATTGGAACAAGGAGCGCCAGATTAAATTTACCGTTCAGGATCCCTGTCAGCTGGTTCGCAAAACCTACGGTGATCCGATGGCTGAAGACCTGCGCTTTGTAACCAAAGCCGTTGTCGGGGAAGAAAATTTTATCGACATGACCCCTAACCGCTCCAATAACTATTGTTGCGGCGGCGGCGGCGGATTTCTGCAAAACGGAATGCCCGAAGCCCGCAGAGCTTTCGGTAAATTGAAAGCCGACCAGATTATGGACACCGGCGCTCCATATTGTATCACCCCCTGCCATAACTGCCATTCTCAAATTCACGATCTGAGTGAATTTTACGAAGGCGGCTGGCATAACGTCCACCTCTGGACCCTGATCTGCCTGTCTATGGGCATTCTGGGTGAGAATGAACGCGAATATCTGGCAGATGACCTCAAGGATGTGGATGTGCTGTTCTCCAAAGAGGAAGAATAATAATTAATAAGATAAGATCTCAATAGATCTTGATTAATAAGTAAAAACCCGATCTTCTGCGAAGATCGGGTTTTTTAACTTATTAGGCGCTTAGCAGTACCATTTCGACAATTTGTTGTCGATGTTAACCCACATTCGTGTGATATAAAAGGTTTTCTTAACCATACAAGGCGGATCAGTGTTCAGCTGTCAGGATTTAGCACCTCGGTTTCCTGACAACACCGACCTCCAACCTTGCGCCGTACGCCATGCTCTGTGCTCTATGCGCTTTGCCCTATGCTCTCTGCGCTATGCCGATTTCATCAGTTTCACCGCACAAACTTTATACTCGGGTATGCCGGAAATCGGATCCAGCGCGGCATTTGTAAGGCGGTTGGCTGCTGCAGTCGCATAGTGAAACGGTATAAATATCGTCCCCGACACCGCTTTGGTCGATATTTTAATTCTGGCTTGAATGGTCCCCCGGCGGGAGGCAATATCGACCACGGCACCGTTCTCAACTTCATATTTATCCGCATCCTGGGGCGAAATTTCAACTAAGCACTCAGGTGCGATATCCATAATGCCATCGGTTTTCATGGTCATGGTGCCGGTGTGATATTGGTACAACAGACGTCCGGTTGTCAGGTACATGGGATAATCGTCATCCGCCTGCTCGGCCGGCGGTATGTAATCGATCGCGTGGAACGTACCCATGCCCTTGGCGAACTGTTCCCGATGCAGAATCGGCGTGCCGGGATGTTCGGGGGTGGGTGCCGGCCAATGAATGCCTTCCAGTTCGATTCGATCATAGGTGATGCCGCCATATGAAGGCGTTACCCCGGCAAGCTCTTCAAATATCTGCTCACTGTTTTCATAGCTCATGGGATATTCCATGCGGCTGGCGATTTCACAGGTGATTTTCCAGTCGTCCCAGGCCTGCCCTGGCGGATCGATGGCCTTGCGTACCCGATGCACCCGGCGGTCGGTATTGGAAAAAGTGCCATCTTTTTCCGCAAAACAGGCCGAAGGCAGTACGACATCGGCCAGCCTGGCGGTTTCAGTCAGGAATATGTCCTGCACCACCATAAAATCCAGGTTATTGAGACTTTTTTCGCAATGATTCAGATCTGGATCTGAAACCAAAGGATTTTCGCCGATAATGTAAAAGGCTTTGAGCTTGCCGTCATGGGCCGCTGGGACCATCGCGGTGACTTTCATACCCGGCTGATCCGACAGATTGTCAACCCCCCAGGCTTTGGCCATCTTCTCGCGGGCGGCCGGATCGATTACCTTTTGATAGCCGGAGTACACATCCGGCAGACCGCCCATGTCACAGGCCCCCTGAACATTGTTCTGCCCGCGCAACGGGTTGACGCCGCCACCTTCAATGCCGAGATTGCCGCACAGCATCGCCAGGTTTGCCAGGGATTTCACATTATCCGTGCCGGTGGTGTGCTGCGTGATCCCCATGCAGTAAAGAATACTGCTGCGCTCGGCACCGGCATAAAGACGCGCGGCATCGATAATGTCCCGGGCCGGTATACCGGTAATTACCTCAACATATTCAGGTGTGTATTTTTCAACGGTTTTTTTGACTTCCTCGAATCCTTCAGTTCGCCTGTCGATATAATCCTGGGCCTGCAGGTTCTCTTTGAGGATGACATGCATCATGCCGTTGATCCAGGCCACATCGGTGCCCAGGTTCTGACGCAAGTAAATATCGGCAAACCGGGCTATTTTTATACGCCGGGGATCAACGACGATCAACTTCGCGCCCTTCTGGGTTACGGCACGCTTGACATGGCTGGACAGCACCGGATGATTCTCGGATGTATTGGAGCCGGTGATCAGAATCACATCCGCTTTTTCAATACAATCGATGGTATTGGTCATTGCTCCGCTTCCAAAAGCAGCGGCCAGACCGGCCACAGTGGAGGAATGTCAGAGGCGCGCGCAGTGATCGACGCTGTTGGTTTTAAGCACCGCCCGGGCAAACTTCTGTGCGATGTAATTTTCCTCATTGGTAATTCTGGCAGATGTCAGGACGGCCAGGCTGTCGGGGCCGTGATCGGTTTTGATTTTGTTGAACTTTTTGGCCACCAGATCGAGCGCTTCATCCCAGGAGGCTTCCCGATGTTGTCCATTTTCCTTGATCAGAGGGGTCGTCAGGCGATCCGGCGAGTTGATGAAATCAAACCCGAATCGTCCTTTGACGCATAGGCTGCCGTAATTGGGTGCAAAATCTTCCGCTCCCGCTACTTTGACAACCTGGTTGTCTTTGACATGTAAATTCAGCTGGCACCCAACGCCGCAGTAACAGCAGGTGGTCCGTACTTTTTTGGTCTCCCAGGGCCGCACCTGATAGCGCGCATCCTTTTCGACCAGCGCTCCCACCGGGCAGACCTGCACGCACTCCCCGCAAAATACACAATCGGAATCCCGGTATGGCCGGTCACCGGCCGCAATGATCTTGGTGCCGGCACCGCGATAACCGTAGTGAATGGCTTGATTGACCTGCACATCGTTGCAGGCTTGAACACACCGGCCGCATTGAATACAACGCGAAAAATCGCGTACGATAAAGGGATTGACCGTCTCCATTTGATGCGGGGTTTCGGTGGGGATGAATTGATCACCGTATACCTGGTAGCGAAACGCCAGATCCTGCAGTTTGCAGTCTCCCCAAACGGGGCACAGCGCGTCGGTATCTTCTGTTTGCTGGGATTTGAGTTGGAATTCGGTCCAATTATCACCGGCTGACCCGCTGACCGCACAGTTGTGATTGCCCGATGACAGCAGCAGCTGGATAACCATGCGTCGGGCCGCAATGACATTGGCAGATTCGGTTCGCACAACCATGTTGTTGGCCGCCGGTGACGCGCAGGAGGCAACCAGGCTGCGAGCACCTTCTACCTCGACAACGCAGACCCGGCAGGCACCGGTTGCGCTTGCCCTCTTTAAGTGGCAGAGTGTGGGAATATCAACACTGTTGCGTTGCGCGACATCGAGAATGCTTTCGCCAGGTTCAAAACTAAATTCATTGCCATTAATTACTATAATATTCTGATCGGCCATATCGGAATTGCCTCCTTTTTAGGGAGATTTGAGGAAGGTATCTTATTATCCGAAACACTATGTTTTGTCAACGCAGTTTGTCTTTTAAGCCCATCATCCACCGATGATATAGGTAGACACCGCAGGCCGCCCCAAGGAAATCGGCAATCACATCCGAAAAGCTGCCGTCTCGATAAGGGACAAAAGATTGGTGAATCTCATCGCTGACACCGTAAAGTGAAGCGGAAATCATACTCAACTGCACGATCAATTGGAAGTTATGTTTAATCGGCAGGGTCTGATACGCGCGGTAAAACAAAACGCCTAAAACAGCATAGGCGCCAAAATGAAACAGCTTGTCGCTGAATTCAAATGAAGGCAGACTTTCCGGTAACGGATACGAAGACTGGATGTAGATAACTACACAATATGAAATGAGCGGCAGCCAGTAATAGGAAAAAAATTTGATTTTTAGTATCATAAACTTAATACTAAAATCCCGTAGTGGGCCGCCGCTTGCCGAAGGCCGCTTCACAGGGTGCATTTTTGGTGACATGCTTTTTCAGCTTTTTGCACCACTGAGATTGAAATGTTCGGCAACTGCCATCCAGCGCATCCATCCGGGCAAAGTCCGCATGCTTGCACAGCAAATCACAGAATTCAATTTTGCTGGTCGTTACACCCGCATTTTTTACCATTTTTAATCCACCTCGGCGGGTTAATTCAATTTCGTCCGTTTTCCCGCCATGTCCGGCATTAGGCGATTAGCGGCACTATATCGACAATTTGTTGCCGATGTTAACCCACATGCGTTGATATAGGAGGTGTTCCGCCTGAGGCGGATCAGTGTTCAGGTGTCAGGATTTAGCACCTCGGTTTCCTGACACCTGACACCTAACACCTAAATTCTATAAACTGCGCCATAGCTGCCCCGCAGGGACCACTTTTACCGAGCACAGTCTCGGAAAAAGCGTAGTTATTGGCAGCCAAAAATTTCAAGTGACAAATTGCGATTACGAATATGCATTAGTACCGTATCCAGAAAATGCTGGTGGCTGACTCCGTATTTCACATTGCCGTCCAGAGTTCTCACCGAAAGGGTCCCGGCTTCTTTCTCTTTGCCGCCAATGGTCAGAATCAGCGGGACATATTGCAGCTGGGCTTCACGTACTTTTTTGTTCAGGCTTTCGGTACGGCTGTCGACCTCCACGCGCAGGCCGGCATTGGTGAGAATTTCGCTGATTTCCCTGGAATAATCCGTCAGGTCATCGTTGATCGGGAGAACAATTGCCTGAACCGGCGACAACCACAATGGAAATTTACCCGCAAAATGCTCAATCAATATCCCCAAAAAACGCTCAATGGATCCAAAAACGGTGCGATGGATCATAATCGGGCGGTGTTTTTCATTATCTTTGTCAATGTAGTAGAGATTGAAATTTTCGGGCTGCGACATGTCCAATTGGATCGTGCCGCATTGCCAGGTCCGGTTCAAGGCATCGTTGATGTGCAGGTCAATTTTGGGACCGTAAAAAGCGCCGTCACCTTCATTTAATTCATAGTGCTTGCCGTAGGCATCCAGGGCCGATTTCAAGCCGCTAGTGGCTGTTTCCCATTGCTCGTCCGTTCCGATGGATTTTTCCGGTCTGGTGGACAGCTCCAAATGAAAACCCAGCCCGAAAGCACCGTACATCCGTTCGGCTAAGTTTAAAATCGCCAGGATTTCAGCCTCGATGTGGTCCGCGGTCATATACAAATGTGCATCATCCTGGTGAAACGATCTGACCCGGAACAGCCCGGACAGCACTCCGCTTAACTCGTGACGGTGAACAAGACCAACTTCCGCGATCCTCAGGGGCAAGTCCCGATAGGAATGCGGCCTGGTTTTGTAAAGCAGCATTCCGCCGGGACAGTTCATCGGTTTTATGGCATATTCCATGTCGTCTATGCTGGAGGTATACATATTTTCACGATAATTCTCCCAGTGGCCGGAACGTTCCCATAGGGCCCGATTTAACATAATCGGTGTCTTGCTTTCAACATATCCGGCAACCCGGTGCTCATGGCGCCAGTAATCCAGCAAGGCATTCCAGATCTCCATGCCTTTCGGGTGGAAAAAGGCCATTCCCGGCGCTTCCTCGTGGAAACTAAATAGATCAAGCGTTTGACCAATCTTGCGATGGTTTCTCTTTTTGGCTTCTTTGAGAAACGTCAGGTGATCCTTCAATTCTTTCTTATCAAAAAAGGCGGTTCCATATATTCTCTGCAACTGGGGCTTGGACGGATCGGCACGCCAGTAGGCGCCTGAAACCTTGATCAGTTTTATATTTTTAGCATATCCGGTGTGCGGAACATGGGGCCCGCGGCACAAATCGGTAAATTCACCCTGTTCATAAAATGAGATGGTCCCATCCTCAAGGTCTGATAACATTTCAAGCTTGTAGGGCTCGTCTTTATAAAACTCCAGCGCCTCGGCCTTGAGCACTTCCCGGCGTTTCACGGGCAGCTTTTCTTTAATGATTTTTTTGATTTCGGCCTCGATCTTCGGGAAGTCGTCCTCCGATACCGGCTCCATATCGATGTCATAGTAAAAGCCGTCTTCAACTGCCGGACCAATGGTCAGTTTCGCATCCTTGTAAATTCGCAGGATGGCCTGGGCCATCACATGGGCGGCGCTGTGGCGCAAAATTTCAAGGCCTTCCTTGTCTTTGGAGGTGATAAAACGGATTTGGGCATCCTGATCGACGACAAAGCTCAGATCCACCAGAGTGTCCTCGAGTTCCATGGCCACACAGTTACGCGCAAATCCTTCGGAGATGCTTTTTGCGACTTCGTGCCCGCTCAGCGGGCCTTCAAAAGCCTTTATGTTACCGTCAGGAAGTGTTATGTTTATCATTTTTTGATCCACTGTGATATAGTATAGTAAGTTAGCATCCATCTGGAATTGGATGAATTGCATCAAACTCGATAGTAATTAAAATCTGGAATGTTACTACTATTTGTAAGATCAGGCAATACAAATACCAATAAGAAAATATTTTAAAAAATGATGCCTGAACTTTGAACCATCAATCATCGCTTGAATTTTGCTAAAGAGTAGTTGCACGCAAAACTCAGGTAATAGAAAAAACTAACCCAAGGGTCAAGGGAAAAAATGAAAGAGACCGGCGGCAATTATAAAATCATCGATACCTTCGATGCGCTTAAAAATCTGGCCCGAACGATCGACAAGGAAAAAGCAATCGGCGTCGACCTTGAAGCTGACTCCATGTACCATTTCAAGGAAAAGGTCTGTCTGATTCAGATGGCCGCCCCGGGGATCAATGTGGTCATTGACCCGCTAGTTGTAAAGGATCTGTCGCCGCTTAAACCGATCTTTAAAAGACGGGGGGTCTGCAAAATTTTTCATGGAGCCGACTACGATGTCCGCTCCCTGTATCGAGATTTTGATATTGCAATTAACAACCTGTTCGACACGGAATTGGCAAGCCGTTTTTTGGGTTATTCAGAAACCAGCCTGGAAGCAGTTCTCAAAAACAAGTTTGACGTCGTATTGGACAAAAAATTTCAACGCAAAGATTGGTCCCGGCGACCCTTGCCGCAGGACATGATTTCTTACGCGGCCAAGGATGCGACCTATCTAATACCGCTGGCTCAAAAATTGACGCGCGAGCTTGAAGCACTGGGGCGCCTCCGGTGGGTGCAGGAAGAATGTGAGATTTTGAGCAAAGTGCGTCCAAATACCAATAGTACCGGTCCGCTGTACCTGCATTTTAAGGGTGCCGGCAAGCTTAATCCAAGGAATCTGGCTGTGCTTGAAACCCTGCTTCAGTATCGTCGTCGGATTGCCCGGAAAAAAGACAAGCCCCTGTTCAGGATTTTCGGCAGCCGTTCACTGCTCGAGTTGGCAGAAAAAAAGCCGCCGAATCTCAAGCAGTTGGAAAAATCCAGAGCCCTGAGCACCAAGCAAATAAGTATGTACGGCCCCGGAATAATAGCTGCTATACAGGACGCAATGCAAATCGAGCAAGAGAATTTGCCGGTATATCCACGCCGAAAATCCCCCAGGGTACCGCTGGTGGTCGCCGGGCGCGTCAAAGTTCTCAGAAGTTGGCGCGATGAGCAAGTCGACAGACTGGCCCTCGACCCCGCGTTGATATGCACAAAAGCGCTGATGAGCGCAATTGCCCAACAGAAGCCACGCAAGATAACCGATCTCAGCGCAATAGAAGAAATGAAAAACTGGCAGAAAAAAGAATTCGGTCAGGACATCGTGCAGGTAATGAGGAATGTACGATAGTACAGTGTTCTTAGAATAAAAGTCGATTTGGGCATTTGATTTATTGTTGAGCCTCTGTAATTAGAAATTTCCAAGCTTCAAAAAACAAATAACAAAAAATTTCCAAATTCCAAGCTCCAATGACCCAAACAACTATTGGCTTGCCGCAATGTGCTTTCGTCAGTCTGATTTCATTCAGATGGAGCTTTTCAGAGAAAGTTGAATCGATTATTTGTTTCAGCTCGAATTCTGATTTCTCGATCTTTTTTTCAAGCCGGCGTATTTTCTTCTTATAACCAGCATTTGCAATGTTGTTTATTGCGGCGAAAGTTGTCAAGGATTCTAACGTTGACAAGGTTAAATATTCAATCCATGATGCCCGAACACCGGCCATGATTAATTTCATAAATTATCGTGGAGAAACGGCTAATGCTCCCGTATAACTTTAAGATTCCGAGGAGCCTTGGGAGGCACATTTGGCTCAGGCGTTAGGCTTCCATTTAAAGTAAGTACAGCGGAAGCGATTTGCTCCCTCACTTCATAAAGCAGAGAGCTATCCTTTGTGTATGGCTCATTATTGGCCGGATTTACTTTTGATTTATTCCAATTTATTTCCAAGCCTCTTGCCAGTGCCTTTTCTGCCGCTGCAATATCTCCTGAATTACCCCCATTGAGCTTTGCCTGTTTCACTAATTCTTTCAACATATGCAGATATTCATAATCCTCTATTCCTTCCCTTAAATGCTCCAGACGAATTGAGCCGATTACCGGTGTTGCGGATGGAGTTTTGGGGGGGTAAAGTAAATATCCGTCTCCGTTTCTTCCGTAGTTGTACGGATTGTTCCTGGGATCTCCGTTTACCCATCTGGTCATACTCCAAAACTCCGTTCCATATATCTGATTATTCCATAAATGCCAGAGAAAAGACCTGACTCTCATATAGTGATAGTC
>Ga0056116_1000143_pt1 | contig 22353 bp, 15 predicted proteins | sample WorMetOlspDAHAB2_FD_67352 | JGI IMG/M metagenome (GOLD analysis project Ga0056116, IMG submission 67352) | Marine gutless worms symbiont microbial communities from Max Planck institute for Marine Microbiology, Germany - Olavius sp. DAHAB.2 ...
GGGGTGGGTTCTTTTCCCATCCCATGGCTAGATAAGACGTGGTATCCGCTGTCCTGATGCAAGTCAGAAAAGCGGAGGACGGGGGTTTCTTTCCTCGTCCCATGGCTAGATAAGACGTGGTATCCGCTGTCCTGATGCAGGTCAGAAAAGCGGAGGACGGGGCAAAACGCACCCGTGAAATGGACAAAAATGCAAGGTGGAGAGGCGACAGGTTTCTTCTGTGTGAATGTTAGGAGGGGCATGGCTCAGTTGGTAGAGCATCGGTCTCCAAAACCGAGGGTCGGGGGTTCGAGTCCCTCTGCCCCTGCGTCTTCTTCCTGTGTGATTGGCTGGTCTGGAGTCTGTTAAGTGGTAACTGTTCTAAACTTCTTTAACCAAGTGAAAGCGGAAGTTTTAAAGATTGTATGGCCAGCCCGCAAAGAAGTCGTGATGGGTGGCCTTATGGTGGTTCTGATAGCAGTTCTGGTCTCTTTGTTCCTGTTTCTCGTAGATCAGGTCATCGGTTTTGTTCTAGGGTATCTCTTGAGTATTGGGCATTGATTTTCTAAGTTGGTTTCAGATTGTATGACAGCTAATTGGTATGTGGTTAATGTCTATTCTGGCTTCGAGAACAAAGTAGTCGAAGTCGTGCGTGAAAGAGCAAAACGACAAGGTGTGAGTGACTTGTTCGAAGAAATGCTGGTGCCGACAGAAAAGGTAATCGCAGTTCAGAGAGGACGTAAAACAGAAACAGATCAGAAGCTCTTTCCTGGTTACGTCCTGGTGAAAGTCAACCTGACAGATCAGGCTTACCGCATCCTTAGGACTACTCCAAAAGTCACGGGACTGCTAGGAGCAAATAACAAGCCGCTGGCAATTTCCGAGGAGGAAGCTATGCACGTCTTGCAAAGAGCAAGCAGCGAAATGAAACCTCCAAGAGCTTCAGTTCCCTTCGAAGTTGGAGAGCAAGTATGTGTCGCAGATGGACCTTTCGCTTCTTTTAATGGAGTCGTAGAGGCCGTCGATGATGTAAGGTTGCGTTTAAAGGTTGCAGTGTCTATCTTCGGTAGAGCGACCCCCGTTGAGTTGGAGTACTCCCAAGTTGAAAAGTTGTAGTACAAACTTCTGATGTGCTTGCGCTTTTGTATTGCTCAGGTGCGAATGTTCTCTTGTTTTGCCTGGTATAAAAGAGGTAGAAATGGCTAAAAAGAAGCCGCAAGGCTCTATTAAGCTGCAGGTCTTGGCTGGTAGTGCTACTCCGGCGCGTCCAGTGGGACCGGCTCTAGGTGTTCGAGGCCTGAATATCGGCGCTTTCTGCAAAGAATTTAATGCCGCGACGCAAGACCTCAAAGGCCAGACTATTCCAGTAGTAGTCACATATTACGCTGATAAGAGCTTTACATTCGAGCTGCGAGCTCCACCGGCTTCTTTCTTCTTGAAACAAGCTGCAGGATTGGATACCAAACCAGATCTCGGGACTGGTGCCAAGACGCCAGGTCGTGAAGTCGTAGGACAGGTAACCGTGGATCAGTTGCGGGAAATCGCTGCCAAAAAGATGCAGGATATGAATGCCGCTTCTATGCATGGAGCAGTACGAATGCTCGAAGGATCCGCTCGTTCCATGGGAATCAAAGTCGTAGCAGGAGGAGGATAGGGTGAAAAAAGGAAAACGCATCCGGAAAGCTTACGAGTCCTTCGACCGTACGATTTCGTATCCTATTGAAAAGGCCATTTCCATCGTGAAGTCGTGTGCCTCGGCCAAGTTCGACGAAACCACTGAAGTCGCCGTCAACCTCGGAGTCGATGCGCGTAAGGTGGACCAAATGGTAAGAGGAGTCTGTAGTCTCCCAAACGGTACTGGTAAAAGCTTGAGAGTCGCCGTCTTCGCTAGAGGTGAAAAGGCCGAAGAGGCCAGAACAGCTGGTGCAGATGTCGTAGGAGCAGAAGACCTAGTGGAGACCATCTCAAAGGGAGAAATAAACTTCGATCGCTGTATCGCCACTCCCGATGTGATGCCTCTAGTGAGCAGGGTTGGAAAAATCCTCGGTCCTCGCGGATTGATGCCAAACCCAAAGGTTGGGACAGTCACAATGGATGTCGCAAAGGCTGTCCAGGACGCTCGTTCCGGAGCTACTGTTGCATTCAAGATCGATAGAGCAGGTGTCGTGCATGCCGGCGTGGGTAAGGTGTCATTTCAAGATCAGTCCATCATCGACAACATACGAGCCTTCGTGAAGGTGCTCAGCGATGCAAAGCCGTCCGGAGTTAGGGGTCAGTATTTGCGCCGCATTGCGATTTCCTCCTCGATGGGGGTTGGAGTCAAGGTGGATTTCGGAAGTTTGTCTCTTGGCCAGACAAAGTAGAGTGATATCAACTGAAACCAATAGCTCTGGCCTGGTGTTCAGAAAGTGGTAGGCTGCGGGTTCGCGGAATAGATCGTATCGTGGAGTAGTGAGGTAGTAATGGATAGAGCAAAAAAACACAGCTCCGTCTCGGATATGAACAGTCGCTTCAAAGAGGCTGAAATCATAGTGGTCGCCGGGTATATGGGGATTTCAGTTGCTGGGATGTCAGAACTCAGGACTAAAGCTCGATCTGCTGGCGGTTCCGTAAAAGTTGCTAAAAAGTCACTCCTGCGACTTGCTTTAAAAGATACAAAGTTTGAAAAGGCTTTCGACCTGATGGATCGGGAGACCGTGGTGATCTTCTCAAAAGATCCTGTAGTCGCACCGCAAGTGAGCATGGCCTTCGCAAAGGAAAATGATAAGTTTTCCGTGTTTGGCGGCGTCACTGGCGACGGAGCTGTATTCGATCGCAGTGGGATCAAGGTCCTGGCCGATCTTCCTTCCATCGGGGAGCTGCGTGCTAAACTGGCCGGGGTCATCAAGCAGCCTATGGTCAATATCGCTCGCTGTCTGCTGGAGCCTGGTAGTTCCTTGGTGCGTCTCATCAAGCAGAAGACCACGTGATATCTCTCCAGAGAATGAAAAGATGTCATTTTTTTGATTAAAGCGTTGTAAGTTGTATTTTGTAAATGAGGAAAGGTTAGTGTTATGGCCGCGCTGAATGATATTGCGGAAGAATTGTCTTCCCTGACCGTGATGGAAGCAGCTGAGTTGGTAAAGCTTCTCGAGGAAAAGTGGGGTGTATCTGCTTCTGCTGTGGTGATGGGGCCAGCCGCTCAGCCCAGCGAAAGTGATGCCGCCAGTCAGGTAGAGGAGCAAGTGGAGTTCACCGTAGAGCTGGTCGAGATTGGTCCAAAGAAGATCAATGTCATCAAAGAAGTGCGTGCTGTCACCAGCCTTGGGTTGAAAGAAGCAAAGGACTTGGTGGAAAGTGCTCCTAGCGAAGTGAAGAGTGCTATCTCCAAGGAAGAGGCCGAAAAGATCAAAAAACAGCTCGAAGAAGCTGGCGCTACTGTGGCCTTGAAGTAGTTCCAAAAGAACTCTTTGGGAATGCCTTTGTAGTTCTGAGCTGCAGAAGGAGGCCTGCGATCCTTAGGATCGCAGGGTGTTAAGATCTCTTTTGTCCTTTTCAGTTTAGCTACATAAGAGACTTTGTTTGCTAGAGGTTTGTGTGTGGTGGTTCAGTCGTTTAATAGTCGCAGGCGCGTGAGGAAGTTCTTCGGATCCATCCAGGATGTCATCGACGTGCCAAACCTGATTGAGGTTCAAAAAGCTTCCTATGATCAGTTTTTGTACGCTAAGGATAGTCCATCAGGGACGCCAGAGGGTGGATTGCAAGCGGTTTTTCGATCTGTCTTTCCCATTGTCGACTTCCAAGAAAGAGCGCTCCTGGAGTTCGTAAAGTACGAGTTCGAGGCCCCGAAGTATCAAGTGGACACCTGTTTGCGGCGGGGGATGACTTACTCTTCTCCACTGAGAGTGACACTGCGTCTTGTCGTGTTCGACATAGATCCAGATACCGGGACCAAGTCGGTCAAGGACATCAAGGAGCAGGATGTCTACATGGGTGACATGCCACTGATGACCGAAGGTGGTACCTTCATCATCAACGGTATTGAAAGAGTGATCGTGTCACAGATGCACCGGTCTCCTGGGGTCTTCTTCGACCATGACAAGGGAAGAGTGCATTCTTCAGGTAAATTGCTATTCGCTGCCCGTATCATTCCATATCGAGGTTCATGGCTGGACATCGAGTTCGATGCGAAAGACTTGATATACGCTCGTATAGATCGTCGTCGCAAGTTGCCGGTGACTTCCTTGCTGTTTGCTCTGGGAATGGACGGGGAAGAGATCCTGAACGTCTTTTACGACAGAGCTTCAATCACAAGAGATGGAGATATCTGGCGGGCTCCGTACAACGAAGAATGTATGCTCGGATACAAGTCTTTCAAGGATTTGGTGGACGCAGATACAGGTGAAGTAGTCCTGGAAGCCGGGAAAAAATTGGGAGCCAGACAAGCTCAACAATTGACACAAAAAGGTGTCCAGGCAGTCAGGATGGAAGACGATGAACTCATAGGTCGCTACCTGGCCGAAGACATAGTCGATATGGATACAGGATGTGTGATCGCCGAAGCAGGAGAAATCATCACAGATAAGTTGCTGGCCCTCTTCCTGGACAAGGGCTTCAATGCGATCGAAGTACTCGAAGTAAACCGCGCCGAGGCAGGAGCATACATACGAAACACACTGGTAGCCGATAAAAGCCAGTCTCGTGAAGATGTACTGTTCGATATATACCGACTGAAGCGTCCAGGCGAACTGCCAACCTTAGAGGCCGCAGAGGATTTGTTCCATTCACTGTTTTTTGATCCAGGGCATTACGACCTCTCCGCCGTCGGACGGGTGAAGATGAATATGCGTCTCGGACAAAACGTATGCGATACCGTACGCGTCCTGCGAAAAGATGATATCATAGAGGTCATCAAGACCTTGGTGGATCTTCGAAATGGAAAAGGAGTGGTGGATGACATAGATAACCTCGGAAATCGAAGAGTCAGGTCCGTCGGCGAATTGATGGAGAATCAGTATCGTGTCGGACTGCTCAGAATGGAGAGGTCAGTCAAGGAGCGCATGTCAGCCGTAGACCTAGACACAGTGCTGCCTCAGGATCTAGTCAATGCCAAGCCTGCTGTGGCAGCTGTCCGGGAGTTCTTTGGGTCTTCCCAGCTGTCTCAGTTCATGGACCAGACAAACCCGCTAGCCGAAGTGACACACAAGCGTCGGCTTTCAGCTCTTGGACCTGGTGGTCTTACCCGTGAACGAGCTGGCTTCGAGGTTCGAGATGTCCACCCGACACACTACGGGCGGGTCTGTCCCATCGAGACTCCTGAAGGGCCCAACATCGGATTGATCAATTCTCTTGCGACATATGCAAGGATCAACAGGTACGGTTTCATAGAAGCTCCGTACCGTCGAGTGGGCGATGGAGTCGTGACAAATGAAATCGTATATCTCTCCGCTCCAGAAGAAGACAAACATTACATCGCTCAGGCTGATGTCCCAATAGACGCGGACAATAAAATCACTGAAGAGATGGTGTTGTGTCGTCACGCCGGAGATGTCGCGGCAGTTCCAGTGAATAAGGTGGATTACATGGACGTGTCGCCGAAACAGCTGGTGTCTGTGGCGGCATCCCTGATCCCATTCCTGGAAAACGATGACGCAAACCGAGCTCTGATGGGATCCAACATGCAGCGACAAGCCGTGCCACTGATGTGCGCAGAAGCACCTCTCGTTGGAACGGGAATGGAAGCCGCTGTGGCACGGGATTCCGGATCCGCCATCTGTGCTATCCGTTCTGGTGTGGTGAACCAAGTCGATGCAACACGTATCGTAGTACGAGCTACAGATGATATCGGGTCCTCGATGGATGAAGTCGATATCTACCGTCTCATGAAGTTCCAGCGTTCGAACCAGTCAACATGTATCAATCAGAGGCCAATAGTAAAAGTCGGAGATGTGGTAGAAGCTGGGGAAATCCTAGCAGATAGCTCTTCCACTGCCCTGGGGGATTTGGCACTCGGGAGAAACCTGTGTGTAGCCTTCATGCCATGGAACGGGTACAACTTCGAAGACTCCGTCCTTCTGTCGGAAAGCTTGGTAAAAGAAGACGTATTCGCCTCGATCCACATCGAGGAATTTGAAGTCATGGCTCGAGATACGAAGCTGGGACCAGAAGAGATAACAAGGGATATCCCAAATGTCTCTGAGGAGATGTTGGGAGGTCTAGATGAAGCCGGAATAGTACACATAGGAGCTGTGGTCCAGCCAGGAGATGTCTTGGTTGGGAAGATCACTCCGAAGGGCGAAAGCCCAGTTACACCAGAAGAGAAGTTGTTGCGCGCTATATTCGGTGAAAAGGCTTCCGATGTTCGAGATACTTCTCTCCGGGTCCCGCCAGGGGTTTCCGGAACAGTCGTGGAAGTCAGGGTCTTCAACCGGTACGGAGTCGAAAAGGACGAGAGAGCAAAGGCGATAGAACAAGAAGAAATCGCATGTCTCACGAAAGACCGAGACGATGAACAGGCCATCCTGGATGACAGCGTCTACAGACGACTTTCCGAGATCATGTTGGGCAATGTGGTGAATGCCGGTCTCAAGGGCTGTAAGGCTGGGACCGTGCTGACACAGGATCTCCTCGACGCCTGTCCTCGGTTTAAGAGGTGGACGCTGGTATTTGAGGATCCCAGTCTGAATGATATGCTGAAAGAACTTCGCACACGGTACGACGAAAAGTGCAAGAAGATAAAGCAAGACTTCGAAACCAGATTGGAAAGGCTTCAGCACGGAGGTGAACTTCCTCCGGGTGTCATGAAAATGCTGAAGGTCTTCGTGGCGGTGAAGCGACAAATTCAGCCGGGAGATAAAGTCTCCGGTCGTCACGGAAACAAGGGAGTGGTGTCTCGTGTCGTCCCAGTAGAGGACATGCCATACATGGAGGATGGAACACCAGTTCAGATCGTACTGAACCCCCTCGGTGTTCCGAGCCGAATGAACGTAGGTCAGATACTGGAGACCCATCTGGGACTGGCCTGTGTCGGACTGGGAGAGAAAATCGATGCACTCATAGAAGAGTACAAGACTAATGCAGACATATCACGTCTTCGTGGAGCCGTAGCTGATATATTCGGAGAGAACTGCAAGGGAGACCGCGTCATATCTTACGATGACGAGTCCTTGCTGCGCCTCGGAGAACAGCTGAAGAAGGGGATCCATATAGCTACTCCAGTCTTCGATGGCGCTAAGGAAGCCGACATCGAGGCCATGCTAGACCTGGCTGAATTGCCAAGATCCGGTCAGATGACACTGTACGACGGTCGTACTGGAGAGGCATTCGATCGAGAAATCACAGTGGGTTACATATATATGCTCAAACTGCACCATCTGGTCGATGACAAGATACATGCCAGATCGATCGGTCCTTATTCCTTGGTCACACAGCAGCCATTGGGAGGAAAAGCTCAATTCGGTGGTCAGAGGTTCGGTGAAATGGAAGTCTGGGCCCTGGAAGCATATGGAGCTGCATATACGCTACAAGAAATGTTAACGGTGAAGTCGGATGATGTGGCCGGTCGTACCAAAGCATACGAGTCCGTGGTGAGCGGAGATGAGGCTTTCGAAGCCGGCGTCCCAGAAAGCTTCAACGTATTGGTAAAGGAAATGCGTTCTTTGGGCTTGAGTGTAGAACTCGTGCGATCGGATGAAGCTATATGAGAAGGTTGGATCCGTTCGTCATCATTGTCAGTCGAGCTTGGTTCATGCTGACTATGTGAGGTCATAAGTACTGTTGGTTTCTCTGTCCCTTGTGGGACTGCCAATGTCGGATTGCGTTTGTTAGGGCTTAGGTATAGCCCTCACTAGTACTGTTGGTTTCTCTGTCCCTTGTGGGACTGCCAATGTCGGATTGCGTTTGTTAGGGCTTAGGTATAGCCTTCACTAGTACTGTTGGTTTCTCTGTCCCTTGTGGGACTGCCAATGTCGGATTACATTTGTTAGGGCTTAGGTATAGCCTTCACTAGTACTGTTGGTTTCTCTGTCCCTTGTGGGACTGCCAATGTCGGATTACGTTTGTTAAGGCTAGGTATAGCCTTCACTAGTACTGTTGGTTTCTATGGTTCTATGTCCCTTGTGGGACTGCCAATGTCGGATTACGTTTGTTAAGGCTAGGTATAGCGTTCACTCTGTGAATGGTTTTTAGGTTTTTCCGATCGCAGATTATGATGGGATGTGATTTGTCTTTTCCCTCGCTTTGCGTTGTACCTTGAAACTGCTGAGAGGTTATCGTGCGTCAAGAAGTTATGGATATTTTTTCGCTGCAATCTGGGGCTGCTCATAGCTTCGACGCAATTAGGATATCGATTGCTTCCCCAGAGAAGATTATGTCTTGGTCCTATGGTGAGATCAAAAAGCCTGAGACCATAAACTATCGCACGTTTAAGCCAGAGCGGGATGGCTTGTTTTGCTCACGCGTATTCGGTCCCATCAAGGATTACGAGTGCCTCTGTGGAAAGTACAAGAGGATAAAATACAAGGGCGTTATCTGTGAGAAGTGTGGAGTTGAAGTCACACTGTCCAGGGTTCGCCGTGAGCGCATGGGGCATATCGAGTTGGCATCACCGGTAGCTCATGTTTGGTTTTTGAAGTCCCTTCCCACCAGAATAGGCACTTTATTAGACATATCTCTCAAGGACCTAGAGCGGATCCTGTACTTCGAAAGCTATGTAGTCACTGAGCCGGGTCTTACACCTCTGAAACTGCATGAACTCCTCTCGGCAGATTCCTACGTGAGGGCAAAGGAAGAGTACGGAGAGTGTAGCTTTACCGCCATGATCGGTGCAGAGGCAATACGAAATATGTTGTCTTCTCTTGATCTTCCTGCACTGTCGGTCAGGTTGCGTTCAGAAATCGCCGAAGGTGTCAGCGATGCAAAGCACAAGAAGCTTTCCAAGCGCTTGGCTCTAGTGGAGAACTTCATACACTCTGGAAATCTGCCAGAATGGATGGTCATGACTGTCATTCCGGTGCTTCCTCCTGATTTGCGCCCACTGGTTCCCCTGGACGGTGGAAGGTTCGCGACTTCGGATCTGAACGACCTATACAGGCGCGTGATCAACCGCAACAATCGGCTCAGACGTCTATTCGAATTGCGAGCTCCTGACATAATCATCCGCAATGAGCAACGCATGCTTCAGGAAGCCGTCGACGCATTGTTCGACAACGGAAGACGCGGACGCGTTATAACAGGTGCTAACAGGAGACCATTGAAGTCTCTATCAGACATGCTGAAGGGAAAACAGGGGAGGTTCCGACAGAACTTGCTCGGTAAAAGAGTGGATTATTCTGGTCGTTCGGTGATAGTTGTGGGTCCTGAACTACAACTGCATCAATGTGGTCTCCCCAAGAAGATGGCTCTGGAGCTGTTTAAGCCATTCGTGTATGAAAGGCTTGAAGCAAGAGGGCTCTCCGCCACCATCAAGCAGTCCAAGAAGATAGTGGATAAAGAACGACCTGAAGTCTGGGAAGTTCTGGAAGAGGTGATTCACGAGCACCCAGTTCTGCTCAATCGTGCTCCTACACTGCACCGTCTGGGAATACAGGCTTTCGAGCCAGTCCTGATAGAAGGAAAAGCAATACAGCTACATCCTCTCGTGTGTTCCGCTTTCAACGCGGACTTCGATGGAGACCAGATGGCTGTGCACGTCCCCTTGTCTTACGAGTCTCAGCTGGAAGCTCGTATCCTGATGATGGCGACGAATAACATTCTGCATCCGGCAAACGGACTTCCAGTTATAGTTCCGTCACAGGATATAGTTTTAGGTTTGTACTACCTTTCCCTCATGGCTCCGAACGATGTCGGAGACGGGATGGTGTTCGGCAGTGCCGCGGAGATCATCTATGCACTGGATACCGGTGTAGTAAACATGCACACTAGGGTCCGAGCTCGCGTCTCTGCCATGAACCAGCATGGGGAAGTAGAGTCCAATATATACGAGACAACTCCAGGAAGAATGCTGATATGGGATCTGATCCCGAGAAAAGAAGAAATCCAGTTCAACATCTGTAATGTCTTGATGACGAAGAAAAACATCTCTGCCCTGATCGACGTGGTCTACCGTACTTTCGGCCAGAAGGAAACCGTGACCTTCTGCGATCGCATAATGAACCTTGGTTTCTATCGGGCTTTCAAGGCTGGGATCTCCTTCGGTAAGGATGACATGGTGGTTCCAGTGGCCAAGGCTCGGATGATATCAGAAACTCGAGCCGCCGCTAAAGAATTCGAACAGCAGTATCAAGAGGGATTGATCACAAAGGGTGAGAAGTACAACAAGGTGATCGATACCTGGGCCAGATGTACTGATCGTGTCGCAGATGAAATGATGAAGCAGATTTCCTCTACAGGCCTGGAAGGTGATACCAGTTCTCAACAACAGATCAATTCCATCTACATGATGAGCCATTCTGGTGCGCGTGGTTCTCCGACCCAGATGAGGCAGCTTTCTGCCATGCGTGGTCTGATGACTAAGCCTTCTGGTGAGATCATCGAGTCCCCGATTCTGTCCAACTTCAAGGAGGGCTTGACTGTATTGGAGTACTTCAACTCCACTCACGGTGCCCGCAAAGGTCTGGCTGACACGGCCCTCAAGACCGCCAACTCTGGTTATCTCACACGACGCCTGGTCGATGTCGCACAGGACTGTATCATCACCACGGAGGATTGCGGTACCAGTTTGGGGATACGTGTTCAGGCTGCTATCGATTCTGGCCAGATCATCACTTCTCTTAGCGATCGCGTCTTGGGTCGGGTCACAGCAGAGGATATAGTCGATCCGCGTTCTAATGAAGTACTCGTCCACAAGGGGCAGATGATCGAAGAAGCAGATGCTAAGAAGATCGAAGTCGCGAACATTCAAGCGGTGTTAATCCGTTCTGTCCTGATGTGTGAAGCCATATCTGGTGTATGTACTCGGTGTTACGGGCGTGATTTGGCTAGAGGGGCATTGGTAAATCACGGAGAAGCTGTCGGTGTTATCGCTGCTCAGTCCATTGGAGAGCCAGGAACTCAGCTGACAATGCGTACGTTCCACGTAGGAGGAACCGCTCAGGTGATGGATACTTCCTTCGTCGATTCCAATTTTGACGGAGTAATCCAGATACGCAACCGAAATGTAGCTCAGGATTCCGAAAATCGCTTGATTGTAATGGCGAAAAATCTGGCCGTCGCAGTGATTGGTCCTGATGGATCCGAGCGTTCTGTCAATCGCCTTATTTACGGTGCACGGCTCTTGGTAGATGATGGAAGTGAGGTAAAACGAGGACAACGCCTTGCAGAGTGGGATCCGTACACACGTCCTATCATAGCTGAAGCCGATGGAATCGTGAAATACGAGGATCTCATCGATTCCCAGACTATGCAGGAAACCACCGATGTATCTACTGGTATCACTAAACGTGTTGTCATCGATTGGCGTGTCTCTGCTCGCACGGCTGATTTGAAACCCGCCTTGGCGATTACCGATTCCCATGGTGCTGTCTCTTGTTATCCGCGTGGAGGGGAAGTCAGGTATTTTCTCCCGGTTGATGCGATCTTGTCTGCTTCACCGGGTGCAAAGGTGAAGGCCGGAGACATCATAGCTCGTATCTCCGTCGAGAGCGCCAGAACCCGTGATATAACGGGAGGATTGCCTCGTATCGCAGAGTTGTTTGAAGCTCGTTGTCCCAAGGAACATGCCATCATCGCAGAGATAAGCGGAACCGTGAAGTTCGAAAAGGATCACAGGAGCAAACGACGTCTTTTGGTTGAGGCTTTTGACGGTTCTGAGTCCAAGGCGTACCTTATTCCCAAGGGTAGGCATGTTCACTTCCAGAGCGGTGATATCGTCGAGAAGGGTGACTTCATTCTTGACGGTCATCCTTCTCCTCACGACATCTTAGCTGTCAAGGGGGTGGAAGCACTGGCTGACTACTTGATCAATGAGATCCAGGAAGTTTATCGTCTACAGGGAGTGATACTCAACGACAAGCACATTGAGGTCATTGTCCGGCAGATGCTGCAGAAAGTGGAGATCACCGATGTCGGAGACAGTGATCTGAGGATTGGTGAGCAGATTGACAAGGTTGATTTGTATTGCATCAACAATTCGCTGGCCTCTTCTGGGAAACAAACTGTGACAGCTTCTCCGGTGTTATTGGGTATTACCAAGTCTTCCTTGCGGACGAGTTCCTTTATCTCTTCGGCTTCATTCCAGGAGACGACGCGTGTTTTGACCGAAGCCGCCGTATCAGGGAAGATAGACCTTCTCGAAGGATTGAAGGAAAATGTGATCGTGGGAAGGTTAATACCTGTTGGTACTGGGGCTGTCCTAAACAAGATGCGGCGTGTAGCCGGAAAAAGGGATGAGTTAGTCTCCAAGAAAGAGCCGTCGATTGCGGCTATAACTTGATTTCGCCTGATTTGTAGCGGGAGTTTCCTATCTCTGGAACACAGAGACGGGTGGGTTCCTATCTCTGGAACACAGAGGTGGGGGTTTCCTATCTCTGGAACACAGAGCGGGAGTTTCCTATCTCTGGAACACAGAAACGGGTGTTTCCTATCTCTGGAACACAGAGCGGGTGTTTCCTATCTCTGGAACACAGAGCGGGTGTTTCCTATCTCTGGAACACAGAGGCGGGGGTTTCCTATCTCTGGAACACAGAGACGGGGGTTGCCTATCTCTGGAACACAGAGACGGGGTTTCCTATCTCTGGAACACAGAGGTGGGGGTTTCCTATCTCTGAAACACAGAGGTGGGGGTTTCCTATCTCTGGAACACAGAGCGGGTGTTTCCTATCTCTGGAACACAGAAACGGGTGTTTCCTATCTCTGGAACACAGAGGCGGGGGGCCTATCTCTGGAACACAGAGGCGGAGGGCCTATCTCTGGAACACAGAGGTGGGGGGTTCCTATCTCTGGAACACAGAGACGGGGTTTCCTATCTCTGGAACACAGAGGTGGGGGTTTCCTATCTCTGGAACACAGAGGCGGGGGCCTATCTCTGGAATACAGAGACAATGGATGAGGGGTGACTGGCTCAGAGAAAACCCGCCGTCGCGGATAGGGAGAAAACTCAGACGCTTCATGTCTGTCCCATGTCATGCCCGGTCGATTATGGTGTATCCGGTCTCAAAATTACAGACAAAAAATTACGGATGACTTGAAAAGGGGGTGTATCCCTGCTTTCCAAGAGATCGCGAAATGTGAAACCTGCTTTCCAAGAGAAGAGAGGGGGATGGCGTGCTCTTCCAAGAGACCGAGCACCTGAAGGCCATACACTGGATACCTAAAGAAATATCTCGACCTGATCTACAAATCCTGGCTAAGAACTGACATAAAAAAAGCACGGAAAAACCGCGCTATCAGACCAAAACAAAGCCTAGGTGGACCCCAGACCCTCTTGCGCCGCTTTGAGTTTGCGGCGCAGGAGAATCAATTAAGGAAATGAAAGTTAGAAGGAGTTCGTCACGCGTACCCCAAACAGACCCCACATCCTTGTGTCATCAGGGAATGTTACGTCACCAGAATCAACCTTGCGCCATGTGTAGCTTTCTCTGGCACCTTCCCAACCGAGTACGACGTCCAGATGTGCAGCTGGTTTGACAGCGATAGCGACACCAACCGTCTGCCGGTGAGCAACAGGCCTCTTATCTTCACCCGTGGGCTCAACTCCGTCTAAATAAACGGAATAACCAAGCCCCAGAGACAAACTCACGATATCAGATAACTTATGAGTACTGCCGAAGTGCCCAGAAATGGCATGATTTCTGCTAGTTTCCGCATCGTCACCAGATCCGCTAATTGAAAAGTCTCTAACTTTAAGAGCTCCACTAACATCATTGGAGAAGAAGGCAGTGGCGTGCTTTACGCTACCAGCACTGTAAACTACTCGCATGCCGAATTTGTCCATACCAACTCGCTGTGTCTTCCCCATGGGAATGACGATACGAGATACCTCAAATCCTACACCAGCAGCCATACCAAAGCTGTCCAAGTCAGACTTATCAGGATCATAATATGGAGCATGAGTAGCTAGACCCATGACCTTAGCACTACCCCAGCCCTGTTCTACTCCAAGCACCAACACTACGTTAGGCGCTACCTGTCTCGGAGTCGAAGAAACTCCCTTGTCAGACACCACATAATGGAATTGGGTCTTAGGAGCATCAGCATTCTGACCATTAGTATCAGCAATCTCAGTCAGACCGGGTGCGCGATCCTCAATTGCAAAAGTAGCATTGAACCCATGGGGGAAGGTAAGAGTGCAAGATGCAAACGACGCTATAGAAGGATAAGTCTCCCTGCCGTACTTGTAATTTGGCAAGTAACCGCCGAACATGAGCGACTTAGAGTTATCGTATCCTGCAGAACAGGCGTCGAGCTGTAGAAGGAACTTATGCAAGCTGCTCTTCCCTCCAGCAGCGAAGTTCGCAGTCCCATATCCGCGCAGCTTCCCATAGCTAGTGACGGATTTTACGTCCATACTAATGTTAAAAAGACCCAAGTAGTCTTTAGACCAGGTATAATCATCGCCTTTTTTGTTCACTAGCAGAATTCCCTGAGAGCGAACAAAACCACCCAGTTTGACACAAGCATTTGTGCCAGGGATACGAGAAAACCCCTTTCCATTCTTTATACAATCATCTTTTGCGAGCTCTACGGGCTCACCTGCGGTGCGCATTGTCGCCGCGAGGGGTGAAGCAGGCAATACAGCCGCCACAAGAACCGACGCTAAAACAATGACCGCAATAAACGAAACGCGCATAAAAAGACCTCCCATCTTCCGCGGTAGATACAGGTTCTTAAGCAACGACTAACGCGTCGCAGCTTCGGCTATCCTGGCTTATGGGAAGAAAATTTGCAAGTTCTCAACATCAGATTGCATACGCTTAAACTCGGAAAAATTTTGTAAGGGAAGATTAAAAGGAAGATTAGCATGTTTTCGGAACTGGAATATCCCAGCGCAGGGCTAAATTGCCATGTCAAAAGAGCAGTGAATTTTCCTTCTAAATTACTAGTTTAATATACGTCGAATTACAACTTCGTTTTTCTGAAACTAGAAATTGCGGCAGGCCCGACGTTCTCGCCTGAAGTGTGTAAAGCGGTCTTCCATTGGAAACAAGAATCAGATCGAATGGAATCAAATGTCGACTGGGAATCATCAAAGATCAATAATGAGTGTGATTTGTTTCTGCAAAAGTCCAGTTTCCTGGAGATATGAATGTGCACTCTCCCGGTACTAACTAACTTCTCGCTCAAGAAGAGGTATCGCTGTTATCAATCTGGCGGATGGAGAGCCTCATGTGCTGTATGTTGACCTCACATTCATGATGGATCACAATCGATAGTTAACTTGTCCCAGAGCGTTAACTTGTCTTTATTTTTTTTGGGCTAATGCCTAGTCCTGCGCTGCGCTGGATTGTGTCTGGTTGCATGCGAATCAATTATATTATCCGGTTAGTACTTTGTTCAGATAGGGGGCGATCTGATGTTTGTTAGTCTTGGCAACCAGGCATTGAGAGTGACTACACACTTGAGTTGTAAAACACTCTTCATAGGTCTGGTTCTGATATGTATTGGTACTTTCTCACAGGCATCTGGAAAATTGGAGTCCATTCCAGATGTGGTAGAAAAGCTACAGCCATCTGTGGTCAGTGTCCTGGCGACGAAAAAGCTGGCACAGGGAAAACTTGGTATTCGGATTCCAAGAGCTCCTTACGGTTCTCCCTTGCATGATTTCTTCGAAGACTTTTTCAAGCAATGGGAAGGCGGAGAACGCCAACGCAGTATCCCTTCTCGCGGGTCTGGCTTCATTATCAGATCTGATGGCTTAATCGTCACAAACCATCATGTCGTGGATGGAGCACATGGCATCAGGGTCGTGTTGCACGACGGACGAAAGTTCGACGCGAAACTACTCGGACAAGACGAAAAACTAGATCTGGCACTGCTCAAAATCGACACCAAGAACCAGTCGCTTCCCAGCGCAAAGTGGGGCGATAGTGGAAAGTCCCGTGTCGGAGACTGGGTGATAGCTATCGGAAATCCACTCGGGCTAGAGGGCTCCGTCAGCGTCGGGGTCATTTCGGCAAACAAGCGAGATGTCGGTGAAGGACGATACGATAATTTCATTCAGACAGACGCTGCTATAAATCGGGGGAGTTCAGGCGGACCGCTGTTCAACTTGGACGGAGAGGTGATAGGAATCAGTACAATGGTCATGGCTGAGGGAGGAACTCTTGGGATTGGTTTCGCTCAAGCCTCTAACACAGTGGCTCCGGTTATCAAGCAGCTGGTCGGTTATGGAGAAGTCCGTCGTGGTTGGTTGGGCGTCATCATACAGCCCCTCACAGAAAAGCTGGCAGAAGCATTGCGCTTAGATGATGACGTGAGAGGAGCGCTGGTGTCAACTGTGATACCGAAGGGACCAGCAGAAGCCGCTGGGGTCATGAGAGGAGATGTAATCGTGACCTTCAATGGAGTTCCTGTTGATGACCATAGAGGGCTCACTATAATGATCGCAGATGCCAAGGAAGGGAGTACGGTTCCCCTTGTCATCATAAGAGAAGGAAGAGCAATATCCCTCGATGTAACACTCGGACGTCTGTCAGAGGGAGAAAAGATGATAGAGGCTCAGAACGATAGGTTCTCTGACAGGAGACCAGGATCCAGTGAGCTGGATAGGCTAGGACTGAGACTGGGACTTCTGGGAAAGGACATGACCACTCCCTGCGGAAGAGCAAACATAGGTTCCTCTGAAGTGGTGGTGGTGAATGTCATACCAGGCTCAGAGGTTGCAGAGGATGGTATTGCTCAAGGAGACGTCATCTTAGAAATCGAAGGAAAACAAGTCATCAATCTCCATGATTTCAGGGAAGAGTTCAAATCACTAAGGACGGCCGGTCGAGAAAATATCCTGCTTCTAGTAGTAGGCCCGGCTAGTAGGTGTACACCGCGGTTCGTTTCCATTGATATCGATGATGATGATTTCTATGATAATGATTGATCATCACTTGTTTCGATCTAGGGGGTTCCTTCTAGGATCCCTCCAGGGCTTGTAGGAACCCCAGATTGGCTCTCTGGTCGACACTCTGGCTGGCACCACTCCTCTGTAGGATCCCTCCAGGGCTTGTAGGAACCCCAGATTGGCTCTCTGGTCGACACTCTAGCTGGCACCACTCCTCTGGTTGGCACTCTAGCTGGCACTCTGGATCGAGTGTTTCGATTTTAGGGTTCCTTCTAGGATCCCTCCAGGGCTTGTAGGAACCCCAACAGGAGATCGAAAAGGGATTGATCCTGATCTAGTCTCAATGTACGATACCCCTATAGCTTGCCGTCGATTGTGTCCTGTGTTGGTGTGTGGATGGATTGCTCTGTGGTCTCCGCAGGGCCACTCTTGGATTGTCAGTTTGATGAGATGAGGAGAACCTGTCTGGCCTGTGTTTCGGGTTTGCGTGTGTGTCCTTCCTGCGTTTCTGGGACCAGTGCTCATAGCTGAGGTTGTGGCCGTACGCCGTGTCTTTATTCGAAGTGCTCTTTGAGCTCCTGGTGTTTTTTGTTATAACTTTCGTCGCTTCAGTATTTGTGATGTCAGAGATGGCATTGGTGTCGTCGCGTCGTAGCCGATTGCTGTTCCTAGCAAATAGTGGGGATAGGAGAGCTCGTGCCGTGCTGGACTTGTTAAAGAGCCCTACGCGGTTTTTATCCACGATCCAGATGGGCATCACGGTTGCTGGTCTCTTAGCGGGTGCATTTTCTGGTGCTCGCCTGGCGAAGGCCTTGGCTGCCTTTTTGGAAGTAAATGTCCCATTTCTGGATACCGCAGCAAACGAGATTGCTTTCGTATCCGTAATATTCTTGATGACACTGTTCACACTGATATTTGGTGAACTGATACCTAAACGTATTGCCTTTGCTCGTCCAGAATCAGTAGCTCTTTTTTTGGCTGACTTCGTCACTTACATGACTGTGTTAGCTGTTCCCTTCAATTATCTGCTTTCTGTTTCTTCGAATGTGATCATGCGTCTCTGTAGGATCCCAGAGGGTCCTTCAAGCAAGGTGAGTGCTGATGAGGTGAAGCACTTTCTCTCAGAGGGGGTCGAGGCCGGAATCCTCGGAGCGAGTGAAGGTGAAATGCTGGAAGGCGTAATGCGTCTAGCAGACCGGCCGGTGAAGACTATAATGACACCCAGGACCTCTTTGTTCTGGGTGGACTGTAATGATCCGTCAGAAGTACTACAGCAAAGTATTGTCAAATGTCCTTACGCCTTGGTTGTAGTTGCAAACGGGTCAATAGACGATGTCATGGGGGTCGTTTTCAAAAAAGATCTCGTATCTCAGGTGCTGGACAAAAATTATGTTGGAATAGACATAAAGTCTCTACTGCGTCAGCCTGTTATGGTTCCTGAGGGAGTGAACACATTAGGCTTGATAGAGATATTTCGCCAGTATCCTGTCCATTGTGCCTTCATATTGGACGAGTACGGTAGCCTTCAAGGCTTGGTCACCCTCACGGATATTATCCATGGAATAACTGGACACCTGGCAGATACACATACTGAGAATATGGAACCAACTAAGTGCGAAGATGGAAGCTGGATCCTGTACGGTGATACAGATGTCAGTGAGATAGAGAGATGTCTCAACATTCCCAAGGTTGAACTCGCCAATTATCACACGCTAGGAGGGCATCTTCTAGCCTTGTTTGGAAGAATACCAGACGTCGGAGACAAGGTGATCATCGGGGATTGGACACTGGAAATCGTCGAGATAGACAGTCGTAGAATAGGAAAAGTACTGGCCAGAGCTGACAAACAGTAATTAATCTTTGTTAATCTTTGTTTGTCTGGTTCTTACGTTTTGTCATTGTGCGGTGACCTCGAATATGGTACTGGCTACGAGGTTTTTTGGATTCTTCGTTTCGATATTGGGGCACGTAGCTCAGAGGTAGAGCACTCGCTTCACATGCGAGGGGTCGCAGGTTCGATTCCTGCCGCGCCCACCATCCTTGTGTCTAGGTTGGATCTTTGTGCAGTTCGTCTGTGTCTGTTCCTATTTCGAAGATCGGACCGGATCTGTAGAACCATCTTGATTTCACATTTTGTCCAATTGCGATAATTTTTCCATTGATCAGGATTTTTGGGGCCTGGGGCTTCAGCTTCATGTCACTGACCAGTTTTTTTTGAAACTTGAGAGCTTCGGAGCCAGTTCGCTGAACAGGATTCTTTGTAACCCATGGGGAGGCTTCAGCTTCATGTCACTGACCAGTTTTTTTTGAAACCTCAGAGCTTCGGAGCCAGTTCGCTGAACAGGATTCTTTGGAACCCATGGGGAGGCTTCAGCTTCATGTCACTGACCAGGGTTTTTTGAAACCTGAGAGCTTCGGAGCCAGTTCGCTGAACAGGATTCTTTGGAACCCATGGGGAGGCTTCAGCTTCATTTCACTGACCAGGGTTTTTTGAAACCTGAGAGCTTCGGAGCCAGTTCGCTGAACAGGATTCTTTGGAACCCATGGGGAGGCTTCAGCTTCATGTCACTGACCAGGGTTTTTTGAAACCTCAGAGCCTTGGAATCAATCAACGAACAAGCATCCTCCAGTGCTGGCTATTTCAAAAATGCTGGGCTGCTAATCATTCTCCTTTAACCATCATCCTTTGGCTCCTGAGGGGATGGCCTCAGACTCAGCACCACGCGGCGATTTCTGCTCCAGCATGTGGCATCGCGGCAGACTTCTAACGGACGTTCCTTGCCGTACGAGTGAGTGATAATGCGTCGAGGAGAAATACCTAAAGCGACAATGTAATCACGTACAGCATGCGCACGCCTGCCAGATAAAGCCAACTTGTACTGCCGTGTGCCTCTTTCAGTAGCATGACCCTCTATGACCAAATCATACCGAGGATTCAAACGCAACCAAGATGCTTTCTCAGCCAAAATAGACTGGGTTTTAAGTGATAGGTCAGCAGAACCTTCAAAAAAGAAAATCGTATTCCCAACTTTGCCCGTAAAGCCTTGTATATCCTTTAGTGGTATTGTCGCGGAGCTCTTAGTTGTAGATAGGGGCGCATCTTGCTCAACAGCAACATCGCTGCTGGTCACCGGAGTAACAGAGTCCTGAACAATCGACGCATTATGAGTACATCCAAAACAACACAAAGCTACAACAACAGGTAGTGCTTTATGACGGGAAAACATCTCAATAAACCTTTCATAAGCCTTGTCGCTAAAACACACTGCGCTAACATAAATCACGTGATGGGAAAGCAAAAACCTTTGCTATCCCTAGACAAAAACCTTTGCTCCTCTTAGATATTATCTGTATGTAGCACGGAGTTACCTTCGAAGTGAACAATAAGGTGTTAGACGAAGACAATGTCAATTAAGATGGATACAGTGAAACATGCCGCCATGATCGCGCGGATAGATGTCAATGAAGAAGAAGCAATGGCCCTTCGGGTTAAGTTTGATTCCATCATAGATCTAGTCGAGGAGATGAACAGGCTAGACTTGTCAGATGTACCCCCAACAGTCACCGGAGTGCCAGAAGGTGCACGTATGCGTGATGACGTACTGGAAGGTAGAGATTACACTTCTGACCTGCTTTCCAATGCTCCCGCTAGTAAGGGACTTTTCTTTGTCTGTCCGAGAATAGTTGAATGATTCTGTTCGCTCTGGGATCCGTGATTGCAGGGAAGAGCTGAGGAGTTTTTTGTGTCCACATTATTTGAAGTTGAGCGTTGTAAGAGCCATGGATGATCTAACACAGTTATCGATTGCAGAGATCCTCGAGGGATTGTCGAGAAAAGACTTCACTTCTGTGGAGATCACAGAGCAGCACCTCATGTCCATCGAGCGACTCGCTTCTCTCAATACTTACGTGACTGTGACACGGGATCTGGCTTTGGAAATGGCAAGAGCTTCCGATATGCGTCGGGCCAAGGGTGAAGTGGGTCTTCTGGAAGGTGTCCCCATGGGGATCAAGGACTTACTATGCACCAAAGATGTCCGCACGACAGCTTGTTCCAAGGTGTTGGAAAACTTCATTTCTCCGTACGAGTCAACCGTAAGCGGAAATCTCTGGAAAGATGGTGCGGTGATGTTGGGTAAGCTCAGTTGTGATGAGTTTGCCATGGGGTCATCCAATGAGACATCCTACTTCGGACCGGTAATCAACCCCTGGAAGAGCAAGGATGAGAGAATCGCAAAAAAGGATTTGGTTCCTGGAGGTTCCTCGGGAGGTTCTGCCGCTGCTGTTGCAGCTCGGCTCTGTGCCGGTGCTATAGGGACTGACAGCGGTGGTTCGATACGTCAGCCATCGGCTTTCTGTGGAGTTGTGGGTATGAAACCGACTTACGGTCGTTGCTCTCGTTGGGGGGTCATAGCCTTTACCTCCTCTCTCGATCAGGCAGGACCAATTACCAGGTCGGTACGAGATTCCGCCATCATGCTAAAGAGTATTGCCTCAGTGGACTACAAGGATTCGACATCGGCAGATGTAGAGGTGTCCGACTACGAAAAACTGATTGGAGAATCCATCAAAGGTAAGGTGGTCGGCATCCCGAAAGAGTACAAGGTGGATGGAATGACACCGGAAGTGGAAAAACTCTGGAGCCAAGGAGCTGAATGGCTCAAAGAAGCCGGTGCCTCGGTTCGGGAAATATCACTTCCTCACACGGAGTACGCCCTGCCTGCCTATTGTATTTTGTCTTCGGTGGAGGTTTCTTCTAATTTATCCTGCTATGACGGAATGCGGTATGGGTTGCGTGTGAATGGAAAGCATGCAGACGACATCTACTCGCGTACAAGGAGTTCCTGTTTCGGATCAGAGGTGCGTCGACGGGTGTTGCTTGGAGCATATCTGGCATCCAATGAAGGATACGAGCATTACTGTATACAGGCTCAGAAGATCCGCACTCTCGTCAAGCGGGACTTTGAAACAGTATTTCGTACTGGGGTCGATGTCATACTCACTCCTGCGGCTCCATCGGAGGCATTTGTGATGGGAGAGAAGAGCAATAATCCGGCCAGTATGCACGCCTGTGACATCCTGACTGTTGCTACGAACCTAGCTGGGTTGCCGGCTATAGCCATCCCTGCCGGAACCTCACTCGATGGGTTGCCTCTTTCTCTACAGTTGATAGGTCCTGCCTTCTGTGAGGATCGCCTGTTTCAGATCGGAACCGTTATCGAGGAAAGGGCTGGCAAGTTTCCCGCTCCCGGACTCCTCTAGGAAAGCATTTCTGAAAAGACTGCTTACTGGCCTGGGGTATATGCATTGCGAGCGGAGAGACAAGGTCATCGTCGAGTTGGTAAGTTCTCCACTCCCGGACTCCTCTAGGAAAGCATTTCTGAAAAGACTGCTTGCTGGCCTGGGGT
>Ga0056116_1000144_pt1 | contig 22223 bp, 18 predicted proteins | sample WorMetOlspDAHAB2_FD_67352 | JGI IMG/M metagenome (GOLD analysis project Ga0056116, IMG submission 67352) | Marine gutless worms symbiont microbial communities from Max Planck institute for Marine Microbiology, Germany - Olavius sp. DAHAB.2 ...
ATCGACTACGGCATAAAGGAGAAAAAGACAAGTAATAAAAAAAAAGAAAAATTTAAAAATTGCGCGCAAAAAATAGCTTTGCCAGAGATACATGCCCATTATACAATTCCTTTTGCGATTTTTTTGTACAACCAGCAGGAAATGGAGACAGGAATCGCGATAGGGAAAAGATAGAGAAGAAGCACCGTATAAAAAGAAAATTGAACGGACTTTGTAATAAGCATACAGAGAAGAGTACATAAGGATAAAAAGATCGTCCAATAGATTCCGGTCTTTTTTCCGCTTTTTCCAATGTATATTCCCAAGAAAAGTCCTGAAAAAATAGAGGAAAAGGTAATGCAAGGAGGAAAAAATCGATGGCATAATTCACACTTTGCTTCCTTAATATTATTGAATGTACGCATAGGATCGGCAAAAATCGAAAAAATGTTTCTCAAAGGAAGATGTTTAACGTTATGGCTGTATGTCGGTTGTTGCATAAAGGAGGCAAGCGCTGTAACAGAGGCGGTCATAGTCTCTTGGTTTTCAATGATAAGGTGGTCATAAAGATTGGGGTTATTTTGAGCTATATTAGAAATAAAAGTAACATTTTCCCCTATCATAAGCTGATTTTCCACCGTACACTGTTTTGCTATCATCAAATTTAAACGATTATTGAAGTGGTTTTTTACCGCAATAATAAGATCTTTGGCCTCTTTCCTTGGTCGAACCATCTGCATATCGATATAGCACTTTCCATGTGTAGCACCACCCGCCCTTTTCATAAAAATCAAGGGATTGATAGTAATGGTCTTGTGAATGAGGTTATGAGTATAGAGTCGGCAACGAGGGGTCACTTCTGCTGTGATGATAAAATGGATAATAGTGAGAAGAGATAATGTCAGAAGAATAGGTGTAATCAATGTTTTGATACTTACTCCACATGTGCAAAAAGTAGTGATTCCGTGGTTTTCACTCAGTTTGTAACAGAGTAATATAGAGGCAATAAGTCCGGAAGTAGAGATCGCTATGGGCAGCATGTAGGGAATTTGATAGAGAATAAAGATTGCAATAGTATGCCAAGGAAAATAGAGAGAGACAAGATAGGCAATTTCTTGTACTTTAGTGATGAGGAGAATCAAGATCAAACTAATTATGCACAAAAAAAAGGTTGAAAGAAAGTTTTTTAATACATAACGCCATAAAATGGGCATAATCAATCCTTTTCGTTCAATGTGTTACCAAGATAGAGGCTTATTGTACTCTAAAAAATTTTTCCCGCATAGATCTGAAAACATTTTCAAAAACACATCTTTTACATAATAATGGGTTTGTTTTACGCTAAGTGATTAAAGGCAAAAGATTTTTATGAAAACAAATATTGTGATGGAGTTTCTTGCTCTTCATTTGAAACAGGGGGCAAAGCTTTTATTAGGCCTTTCTGGAGGGCCTGATTCAATGGCTCTTCTCCAGTTTTTGATTGCGGCACGTAAAAAGTTTGCGTTTTCTCTTCATATAGCTCATGTTGATCATGGATGGAGGAAAGAGAGTAAAAGGGAGGCAAAGATATTACAAAAACTTGCGGAGCAATTAAAATTACCCTTTCATTTACATACTTTACAAGGAGTGGTTGGTGGGTCAAATATAGAAAATCGATGTCGAGAAGATCGGTTGGCATTTTTCACTCGATTACACCAAACGTACCACTTTCAAGCGCTTCTTTTGGCGCATCATAGTGATGATCAAATCGAAACGATTTTGAAAAGGGTGTTTGAAGGTGCTGGGTTAAGGGCTTTAGGTGGATTGCGCTCTGTAAAATATTTTAACGACCTGCTTATATGGCGGCCACTGCTTTCCTTAAAAAAGGTAGAACTGCAAGTCTATCTTAAAAAAAGAAATATCTTCTTCTTTGAAGATCACACAAATCATAACTCTACCTATCTTCGTGCACGGATGAGAAAAAAAATTCTTCCCGATATTGAACAAAATTTTGGCAAAAATATTCAAAATAATTGTCTTCGTTTAGGAGCTTTATGTCGTGAACTGTCCGGATATTTGGAAGAAAAATGTCAAATGATCAAAAATAGTCTTATTCAGGGTCCTTTTGGAGATTGTTTGCCTCTTATATTTCATCCAGCTGAACTAAGATTTTTTTTAAAAGAGTATGACACAAAGGCCCATCTTTCTGCCACGGCATTAGATCTCGTGATCCAGATGGTTCAACAAAATGAGGGAAAAAACCGTCAAATACAGGCCCCACCTATTACTTTTTATATTAACAAAAATTACCTTTTTATGTTAAAGAACCCATTTCCAAACTTTTTTAAGGAAAGAAAAAGATGGAGGGCGGTTTCATGTGGAAACTGGTTAAATTTCTGGCAGGGAGAGATCGCTATAATGAAAGATGTACGTATGGAAAGTTTTGCAAATATAAAACCCTATTCGAAAAAAAGTGTGAAAAAATGGTATAGTATTCATGCTGTCCCCTCTTTTTTTTATGAAAGGGCTCCAATTTTTATTCGAGAAGAAAAGATTGTAGGGGAATGTTTGACAGGAAAATGCATAAATGCTTTACAATTAACAGCTTGATCAAAAATGTTTAGAAAACGAAGTAAACAAGGAATGGTATAAAATTCTCTTATTATAGAATATTTACCTCAAATAAGTTATACAAATATTATATTTTTAAGGTTGCTAAGGAAAGTTCATGTTAGTAATAGAAGAAAGTAATAGACCAAAATATTGTGCAAAGAATTTTGGGTTTTTAAAAAAACCTTTTAAAAGGAATCAGATGGATCAACCTAATAAATCAGAGAATTCACGTAAACGCTTTCCCGGAGGATTTTTACTATTTTTATTGGCTGCCGTCCTAATTATTTTGGTAATACAGAATTTATCGAATGATAAAAAGGGAAAAGTATCATTTAGTCACCAAGTGGAACATTTGGTAAATCTTGATTTTATTCAAAAAGAAGAAAGTAAGAAAATAGCGCAAAATGATAATCTTGTGAGTTTTAGTGGCAAATTTAAAGAGAGGCTTACCGATGAAGCTCGCTCTCGATATCGTTTTTTAGAGTTACTGAATCAAAACCATACTTTAAAGGATGAGAAAGAGGAGCTTGCTCATAATTTAGCTATTCTTCAACAAAATGTGAAAAAAGATGGGGAATATTTTCTCTTATTAAGTGGCATCCCTTTTCCAGAAGGGGGGTATACTATCATTAGTCCATTCTATGATACTCAAGAACGTCAAAATGGTGTAATTATTCGTTTTCTTTCACCAAATGATGAGGTGAGTTTGTCAGATTTGCAAACCCTCTATCGCACCGTTTCAGAGAATCCAAAAGAACAATCTGTTAAGAATTTTGGAGAGCAATTAAAACATTTAGTACAAAGATATAAATCTTCTGCTCTTGGAATTGGTAATGAATCGATGAAACAAAAATTACGCCTATCTGAAAGTAAAGTAGATGAAGCTTTAAATAGTTCATTAACATTGCAAGAAAATCTTGCACACTATCAAACCGTTTTAGCATTGCTTACTCAAATTACAGAAGAGCTCAATCAAGAACAGGACCATATTCGATTGAGAGGGCTGCGTAGCGTCCGTAATTATGCTGAAAATCTCGAGCAGTATAATGAGCTCTGTGTAACTCTTGAAGAAAATGAAGCTCAGCTCGATAAAGCGCGTCAAAATGTATTGGATGTTACATGGTTTTTTAATAACCAAGAACTTTCGACGAAAGCTCTTGAAAAACAAAATTTTGAAACGTTTAGCCTGTGGTTTTCCCACGCAAAGCAAGAGAGAGAGGCCTTTGAGGAAAATAGAGGAGTATCATTTAAAGCTCCCGATCAACCACGTAATCTGGTTCTTGAAAAAACATTTAAAAGTCAAGAACCTTCTCCCAACTATTTGAGTTATATCTTTCTCACCCTTTTTCCTGTTTTTATTGTCATTTTTCTTCTCTACTTTATCTTTTCTAAACAGATGAAGGGTATGGGCTCTGGAGCGATGAGTTTTGGAAAATCTCCTGCTAAAATGCTAAATAAGAGCATGCATAAAGTTACTTTTAAAGATGTCGCAGGGGTTGAAGAGGCTAAGGAAGAGCTGTATGAGGTTGTCGATTTCTTAAAAAACCCCTCCAAATTCACTGCTCTTGGTGCACGTATTCCTAAAGGGGTGCTCTTAATAGGCCCTCCTGGAACAGGGAAGACCTTAATAGCAAAGGCTGTAGCAGGTGAAGCAGATCGTCCTTTTTTTTCTATTTCGGGTTCCGACTTTGTAGAGATGTTTGTAGGTGTCGGTGCTAGTCGTATTCGCGATCTATTTGGACAGGCAAAGAAGAACGCTCCTTGTATTGTTTTTATTGATGAAATCGATGCTGTCGGACGTCATCGTGGTGCAGGGATTGGTGGAGGACATGATGAGCGAGAGCAAACATTAAATCAATTGCTTGTAGAAATGGATGGGTTTGATACAAATGAAGGTGTTATTTTGATGGCTGCAACAAATCGCCCCGATGTTCTTGATAAAGCTCTGTTGCGCCCAGGACGCTTTGATAGAAATGTGATGCTCGATTTACCAGATATTAAAGGAAGGCTAGAGATTCTAAAAGTTCATGCGTGTAAAATAAAATTGGATGATTCCGTTAAACTTATAAATATTGCTCGTGCAACTCCCGGATCCTCTGGTGCTGATCTAATGAACATCCTCAATGAATCTGCGCTTTTGGCTGCTCGAAAGGGACGTAGCGCTGTTACTGCGCAAGATACATTAGAAGCATGTGATAAGGTGCGCTTTGGAAAGGAAAGAAAAAGTTTAGAATTTGATGAAAAGGAAAAGCTTAATACAGCATACCATGAATCGGGCCACGCTATTGTAGGTCTCTCTGTTGAGCATGCAGATCCAGTAGAAAAAGTGACCATTATTCCAAGGGGAGTTGCGTTGGGTGCTACCTATTTTGTGCCGGAAAAAAACAAATTAAGCCATTGGCGAAAAGAGTTGGTGGACCGTCTAGCTGTTCTTATGGGTGGAAGAGTAGCTGAAGAACTCTTTGTGGGAGATATCTCTAGCGGTGGCCAGATGGATATTTATCAAGCGACTAAGCTAGCACGCAGCATGGTGTGTCAGTGGGGAATGACCCGTTCTCTTGGTCCAGTAGCTTATGATGAAAATGTTGCGGATGGGCTATATAATATGATGTCTGGTCATAGTTCGAAAAACTATTCCGATGAAACGGCCAAGCAAATTGATGTAGAGCTACTTAACTTGTTAAATCAAGCAAATGATCGTGCTAAAAAGATCATCCATGACAAATGGGATGAATTGCAGTTGATGACAGATGCGCTGGTTGAGTTTGAATCGCTTGATAAAGACGATGTGCATGCCATTATTGATGGAAATTGGGATTCTAATAAGAAAAAGGATAAGTTACAGGCAATGATGCATGCCAATTGTGCGCAACCTTCCTCAAAGCAGGAACAATCTGTCGGAGGGGATGGTGCTCATCCTTCTCCTCAACATATATGACATTTTTTAGCATTGGGCACTATCATTAGGTATAACTTAGCTTTTTAAATACATATGATGCGCTTGATGAGAATTAAAAAAAACAGAACGTTTCTGTTGTTTGTCGTAAAGCACTTGTATGGAAATATAAGGGTATGGGTGATGATTATCAAGATCCCTTCCTTCAAATCTGTGATATAGTGTGATAGCAATTTCCTTATTATACCATGAGGGCGTAATGGCATTGGAAAATCTCGTCGCGCGCATGAAAGGATCCTGATAATATTGCTGTAAAAGGTTTACAATAGCCATAGGATTTTGTTCATAACCAATAACATAGAAATCTACTTCACCACCAATCAGATGCTTAGAAGATCGAGCAATTTTGGAACTATCAGCATAAAGATTGTGTGCAGGACAGCGATGGCCACAAGTAATTATTACTTTATCTTTCGTCATTTTTTGAATATAATTTAGAAGGTCAATTAAAATAGGGTAGATAAATTCTTGTCCATTTTTAACAGGAAGGCTATGTTGTTCAATTCCTCTACAGTCAAAATGATAAATAAGCTCTTTATTTGAGTGAATTTGAATAGGGGGGTTCAAGCCATTTCCTCGACATCGAAAAAATTCTTTTGTAATGCGAAGATGGGGGCCAACATATTTCGAGCTCCAAGGATAACAAGGGGGAGATTGTGCTTCGATTTTTGGTAGCACAAAAAACTGTTCCCCTTTTTGCCGCTCTATAGGCATGAGAGTGCAATTATGCTGACGATGTTTTTTTTGTTCCGATTGTTCTAACCCAGTACAATTTACTAAATTGCTGGAGATAAACAACAAAAATATTATATTTCCAATCATACAAATTTTATGCTTCAAATAATTTTGCCTATAGTAAGAATATATATCAATGATTTTTTGTGTATCATAAAAATCAGTAATGGGAAGAAATATTACATGTAAGCATTTCATTTGCTAGTGTTTAGGAGCATCTCTACAAAAGTGAAAGATTTTTCTATGTGTGGTATGTTGCGATTTGCAAAAAAACATAAAGCGATATATGACTTAAGTATGAGATAAAGGGGGGAGAAGATTTTATGAGACAGGTTCTCATTATAGGGCAAGATCTCTCAAAGAGAGAGAGATTATCGCAACTACTTAAAAAAGAAGAGGTTGGGATATCTTCCGTTGAAGATGGTATAGGAGCCTTAGATCTATTACAAACTCGTTCTTTTGATCTGATTTTCAGTGATTTACAAGGAATTCAAAGGCTTAAACGTTCTAAATTGTGGCCTTTAAAAGCATCATTGGTTCATTTGAAGAGGGATGAAGATCCTCATATTCTAGAGATTGCACAGACTCTTATTCCTCCACTTGATGCGAAAAAGGTAAAAAATTTTTTACAAAACATTAAAAGAGAACACCTTAAAGTCATTGCTGAAAGCTCTCAAATGAAGCAGGTTCTTCATCAGGTTGAAAAGGTGGCAAAAAGTCACTCCAATATATTCATTAGTGGAGAGTCAGGAACGGGGAAAGAGATCATAGCGGGGATGATTCATAATCTATCGAAGCGAGCAACTCATCCCTTTGTTTGCGTTAACTGTGCAGCTCTTTCGGATACTTTGATTGAATCAGAATTTTTTGGACATGAAAAAGGAGCCTTTACTGGGGCTTTTCAAAAGAGGATAGGTCGTTTTGAGCTTGCAAATTTAGGAAGTCTTCTCCTTGATGAAGTTTCGGAAATTCCCGCCTCACTCCAAGCTAAATTATTGCGAGTAGTTCAGGAGCAAGAATTTGAACGTGTAGGAGGAATGCACTCTGTTCATGTTGATGTACGTCTTATCTCCACTTCTAATCGTAATATGAAAGAGACAATAAATTTAAATAATTTTAGAAAAGATCTATACTATCGACTCAATGTGGTTCCTATCTATCTGCCACCACTTCGTGAACGTAAAGAAGATATTTTGCCTTTGGCTAAATATTTTTTAAAAGAGGTGTGCAACACCAATCAAATTCCTATGAAAACTTTGTCTGCGCATGCACAAAATAAGCTCCTCAATTACTCTTGGGCTGGAAATATTCGTGAGCTCCGCAATGTCATAGAGTATGGAGTTGTGATGAATTGTTCAGAGCAAATCGAAGAAGAACATCTATGCATTGAATCTGATAGCTGTTCAGCCAATCCTTACATCACATTGAAAGAACTTGAGAAACAACATATTTTACATACTTTGCAGCGATGGCGTGGTAACCGTACCAAAGCTGCCCAAATATTGGGAATAAGCGTACGTACTTTACGCAATAAACTCAAATTATATCATTAAAGGAAGAGTAAATGTGAGAAAGGCCGTGTGGAATTTTTGCAAGTTGAGGATGGGTTGATTTGCAGATCAATACAGGAGTGATAGAAGCTGCTTGTAATGCATAAATTCCCTTTAGAGAGTCTTCAAAACCCAACATTTTATTAGAGGCCCCTAAAATCTGAATGGCCCGAAGATAGGAATCGGGAGAGGGCTTAGAATGGTGATACTCTTCGCGTGTGATCCAGTGAGGAATTGTTGCAAGTAATGGCAGTGATTTTCGAATAAGGAAGGCTTGTTTGGATGTAGAGTTGGTAACAACAGCATGGGGTATATTGGCCTCTTGAACATATTGAAGAATTTTTTGCACACCGGGCATCAATCTTACCTGAGTTTTTTCCAAAAGAGCATTATAGATGGACTGTTTTTCTTCGTAAAGGTTCTCCCAACTGTTTTCTTTAAATAGATGGGGTGCACATGTCATAATGGCATCACGAAGTGTGTCTGTATGTGCGATAGAAATATAGGTGAGAAAATTCCAAGGGCATGGAGTATTATATTGCTTGAATAGACATTGATAAGACTCATAGTGAAGAGGCTCAGTATCAACAAGTAAACCATCAAGGTCAAAAAATATGGTAGCATATTCCTCTATCCAATTCATACATATCATGATATATTATTGTGCAATATTACGCAAAAGTAGAGGAGTGGGTCGCGATATGCACTATCCAGAACCTATAGTAGGAGCTCTCATAATAAATAGTCACAGAAAAATACTGCTGGTCAAGCAGAAGAAGTGGAATGGCGCATACTGTATTCCCGGAGGACATATTGAGCTCAATGAATCCATAGAAGAGGCCATTAAAAGAGAGGTTTTAGAAGAAGTGGGGTTATTGATTAGGGTAATACAATTGCTAGGTGTCCAAGATGGTATTCATCCCCTCGGTTTTCATAAAAAGAAACATTTTATCTTCCTTGATTATTTATGTGAGACGATTGAAACAAATGTAAAAATCGACAATAGAGAAATTCAAAGATTTTTCTGGGCAGATCCTAAAAAAGCTATGAAATATAATATAGTTGAAAGCAGTAAAAAAACTATTAAAAACTTTTTAAGCGTTAGCTAATTATGAGGTTTTAATGGTTTTTTATCAAATTTAACGATTTTATAAAGAATCTTTTTAGCCATCATACACACAATAAACCATACGCCGATGTAGAGCCAAGACCACCCTACATATTTCCAGCCAATTCCAACAAAGTCCTTATTGTCAAAACCATATACAGAAATAAGTGTCCCTACAATTTGAGAAAAAAGAGTGGCTAGAAAAAATTTCCATTCCGGCAGTGGTTTATCAAGAAGAGCTCCGGTATTACGTGTAAGATATATCGTTAAATTGCCTCCACACAACACGGCTAAAAAAATTAAGGTGCGCGCATGTGTCATATCAAAATTCCAAACATTTAATCCAATCCAAAAGAGCCCGAATGTAGAGATTACTCCGACAAGAGCTAATCCAATGGCAACGCTAAAAATCTCCATCATATTCCACGAGGGGATATCCCTTTCTACTCGCATATGGTCATAAGCAATCATCATAATAGGAATATCATTGAGAAGAGCTATCACGATGATCATGACAGCGGTTAAGGACCGTTCTTGCACTAGTATCATCGCTAAAAAAAGGAAAAATAGCAGTCGACAAGTCTCGCTTATTCGATACATGGCATAGCTTTTCATTCTGCCAAAAATACGACGAGATTCATCGATAGCCTTTTTAATGACGATCAATCCGGTTTGTGTCAGAATTATGTCGGCAGCAGAACGGGCAGCATCGGTAGCATTTGATACTGCAATACCAACATCTGCCTGTTTAAGCGCGGGGGCATCGTTTACGCCGTCTCCCGTCATTCCTACAATATGTCCTTTATTTTGATATCTTTTAACGATTTCAAATTTATGTTCAGGAAAGATCTCAGAAAATCCATCAGCAGTTTCAATCGTTTCGTTGTTAATTTTTTCAGCGGGAATAATATTAGAGCCGAGGTGTAATTGTGAAGAGAGCTCTTTGGCAATAGCGGTATGATCGCCTGTAAGCATTTTAATTTCTATTCCCATCTTGTGGGCATGATCGATGGTCTCTTTGGTATCCTCATGAGGAGGGTCTGAAAGAGAGATGAGACCCAAAAAGCTCCAATTTGTGCCCTCTTTTTTTGCTACGCCTAAAGTACGAAAACCTCTCATAGCAAAAGCATTGATCTCTTTTAAAACCTTTTGGGAAAATATGTTATTGGGTTTAGTTAATTGTAATACAACTTGGGGAGCCCCCTTAGTTACCTGTATATTTTTTCCATCGGGAGTAATAAGATGAGATTCTGTTCTTTTGCGTATGGGATCAAAGGGAATAAACTTTTGTACCTTATATTTTTTTATTCCTTTTATATCTTTTATTTGAGAAATAATCGCACTATCAATCGCATCTTCTCCTGTAAGGTCAGAGGTGAGGGCAGCATGAAAAAGCACTTCATCACGAGAGCCAGCATAGGCTACAATATTTTCCACTGAGATTTGATTTTTTGTAAGTGTACCTGTTTTGTCCGCGCAAAGAATATCCATCCTTGCCAATTCTTCAATAGAGACAAGCTTGGAGACAATGGCTTTGAGCTTTGCCATTCTACTTGCTCCTACAGCCATTGTCATCGACAAAACAGCGGGAAGTGCGACGGGAATTCCTGCAATAACTATGACAAGCAGAAAAATTGCCAAATTACCAAAAGGCGAGGAAAGAGGATATGTTATATCAGTGCGCATAAGGGAAACGATTAAGATAATTGCTACAATTCCTAGAGTTAAAAAGATCAAAAAACGACCGATTTTAAGTACTGTTTTCTGTAAATGTGATGTCGTTTTTGCCAAAGCGACGAGTTTGGCCGTTTTGCCGAAAAAAGTATGCAATCCCGTTGCTACAACTTCGCCTACCATTTCACCAAGTTTGGCTGTTGTTCCCGAATAAGCTATATCTCCCACTTTTTTGTTTACAGGAAGAGACTCTCCTGTCAAAGAAGATTGATCCACGGAGAGATACTCCCCAGAAATTAATTTCATATCAGCAGGAATAATATTTCCTAGTTTAACAAAGACAATATCTCCTGGAACGAGAAAACGAGCCTCAATATTTTGCCATATTCCATCTCGCAAAACACGAGCTTTGAGAGCAAGTTTTTGTTTTAATGCTTCAATCGCATTGCTCGCCTTAAATTCTTGAAAAAACCCTAATGCTGCATTGATAAAAAGAAGGGCGAGGATCATACTAAAATCGGCCCAACGTTCCAAATAAAAAGATAAAAGCGCAGCGATTTCTATCATCCAAGGGATAGGTCCCCAAAAGAAGGGCACAAGACGCAACCAAATACTCTCTTTTTTTATCTCTAAAATATTTTCACCATATTTTCCGAGGGCTTTTTCAGCCTGTTCTGTGCTCATCCCTTGTGTATTCATAAGGTTCCTTTATCTTTTTGGTAAAAAATAGCGTGTATTAAAAAAAATACAGAAACTACTCCAGTAATAACACCTCTTAGTGTATTAATACTTTTTTTTTGTTTTTTCATCTACTTCTATCATTTTGCAACATTTGAAAAAACCATAACTCATACATAATCAACTTTTTGTTACGCAGAATAATTTTATTTATCGTGCATTATTTATTTGTTTTCATTGCTATTAATTGTGTCTTGTTATAGGATTTGTTTTTAAAAATAAGGATTAAATGATGAGTAGTGTTCAAGATTTTTGCTATAAACACTCCGACGTGCTTTTTAGTATGGGATGTATTGTACCAGGGGTGCTTGCAGGGAAAGCCACTGCTGCCATGTCTCTACCTTGTGCCCTCTCTCTTATGATACATAAAGAGTGGTCTAAATCCTCATCAAGCTATGAAAAAACTCTTATAGGAAGATGTGCAGTGATTGTTGCTTCCACAATGATCTATAAGGTATGCATGCATATGTTTTTCCCAGATTCTTCCTACAATCCTTCTTGGAGACAAAGCACGTTCTTTCTTTTTCTGGAAGGTATCTTTTGTGGTATATATCCTTCTCTGACAAAAACAACAGCTTTACCACCTAATAATCCCCCCGGGAATAATCCTTCAGCCGCTACAATTTTTAAACAGAACGTAGACAAAATTATAGAGACAACAAAGAATGAAGTAACAAATAGTGTGGTTGATGAAGCTCTTTCAATGTTTTCTTTACCAAGAGATTGCCCCATAAAAATGACGGTCATGGAATATATGATGAACAAGAATCTTTCCTCTAAGCAACAATTGTTAAGAGAGATAATATGCCTCACCAAAACTTCAGAACAATGTCAAAGTCTACGTCCTTTTCTCGGTACGGCACATAATCAACCTCACATTCTTACAGAACAAGAACCTATTGTTCTTGATAAAGAAATTGATCCTCAAGAACTTGAGGAAAAGATAAAATTATGGGAAATGAATAGTCGAATAAGTGGCAGAAAGCAAATGATTGAGCTGGCGAACGAATTATGCTATTGCCAAAAAGGAACACCATATGAAGATGGGTGTAACCAACTTTATCGTATCTTAAAAAATCCTTCTAATGAAAAAGAAACTATCAATAGTGCAAAGGGTCTATACGAAAAAATTCAAGAAATTGATGAAGAAATATCCCAGAAAAACATTGTAGAAACAAAAAATATATCCTTATGTATTGATTATCTGAGAGAGAAAGCTCAACAGCTCTTCACAACACATGAAGAAATAAAAAGATGTACCTTGGACTATACAAACTCTTTCATTAAACAAGAAAAGGATCATTTCGACGCTCTTCTACAGGAAGCAGTGCAACCATGTGATGATAGATGGAAAAACAAATGGGAATCTTGTATGAGATTTGCTAATGATGAGAAAAGTGCCGAACAAACATCTGAAAAGCCGATTCAAAATGATGCATTACTCAATAGAATTAAGAAAATACTGAACAATTAACAGCTATTTCCACTGAATAAGCATAGCAGCAATTAGCTTAGCAAATAATTTGTATGAATAATTTTAAACACAAAATCTCCTATGAGTTTATGTTTCAAATTTTGTTTGCCAAGGATGATGTAATAAAAGGGGATACGCTGAAACTCTGAAATACATAACCTTTTTAAGAGGTGTCCAAGACCCATTCTTTTTTGCTAATTATGAGCTTATAAAAATTTTCCCAATTTTCGAGTATCGCTATCTGAAAAAAAGAACGCATTATTTCCCAAAGATCTCGGTATGTGCCTTTTCTTTGCTTACAATGCTGAAAAAGTGCGCAACAAATTTTTTGAATTTGATCTAAAGCAAAAGTTTGTGGATAAGTATTGTTTACCATGTCCATAGTTATGTGTAACCCATATTCCGCAAGCTGATTTGTTAACTTAATTTTTTAAGGGGGCATTTTTAGATTCCCGTTGACACCTATGAAGAGGGTGTTCCAACAATTTCCAATAACAAAAAAGTGTACAAAAATGGGTAGCTATCTTAAAGTCTTCTACAAAATGCACACAAACATTTGATTAAATTACAAAAATACGCTTCAAAGTATAGTGAAACCATTGAGAAAACAGTCCATTTAATTTAAAAAAATGTTCGCTATATTTATAGGTGTTGAAAAATTAACTTTAATTTAATTAGTTATTAAACATATAATTAAATTTATAAATATTTAACAACAAGTAGAAAAAATGACAACTTCAATCAATTCATCCTCAATAGGAGCAGCCCCTTCATGCATTTCAGGAGCACAAGAGATACAATCACTGGTGCAACGTATTTTATCAAACTCTCTTGATGAGCATAAGCAAGCTCTAAATGAACTAAAAGAACAAAACAACTTTATACTGTTTGAAACGATCCTTACGGAACATACCAATCCAGACGATTCTTTTAATGCTCAAAACAAGTTTTTGGCGGTAATAAAGATATTAGAAGAAAAAGTTAACATAACTCCCTCTCCAGAGATCATAAACATGTTAAAAACAATTATTTTAAAAGCCCCTAATTATTTACATATAGAATCTATAAATATTCTTACAAACATCGCTGTAAAAAATCTTGATCATACAAGCACTTTAGCTTTATCAACAATAGCAGAATTCACAAACGATGCAATGTTGCAAGGAGCTACTATACAAGCTTTGGAAACAGTTATTTTAGCAAACTTACCTAATTTGAGCGAACAAGCTATGAGTGCATTAGAGAACAATGAAACACAAACTATAGGTTATTGCGATGCATTATATAATATCATTGTACAAGGCTCTTTTGAGAAGAAAGAAAGATCGATAGATCTACTAAAAAGAATCGCTAAAACAACCCCTGACCATAATTATAATCACGCTATAGATACGCTAATACAATGCTTAAGCTTATCGGAGGCGGATGTGCAAACTCTTGCTATAAACGCAATCAAAGACGTTATTATAACAGATAATCCTAATAATGAAAAAGCTATAAATGCATTACAGAGAGCGCAGGAAATATTTCTCCCTAATGACTATATATCTATACTACAATATATTGCGCAACATGCCTGTTCTGCTTATATATGCAGAAGAGCTATGCGTTTTCTAGAGGAAATCGCTCAACAAACCGGTGATGAAGACAGTCTAGCTCTAAATATATTAATGCAAATATTCCTCCACTCAACCGATGCTACACGAATCGAAGCTGTTATAGAGGCACTCACAAGAATCGTTATAAAAAACAATTCTAAAGACATTATGGAGGACTTAGCGGAGCACATTAAAAACCCTTCTTATTCTTCATTCATTATACGTGCATTAGGGAAAATTAGCACTAGCCCTACTTCGATATCTTTAGACGCTATAGATAAAATAGAACACTTCATATTAACATCATACAGTAATTTTTCAACAGAAGCTGTGTTTGTACTAGAGAGGGTTCTTGTTGAAACAGACTGTCCTATTAAACACAGTAAAGTTCTACAAACATTTAAAAAAATTCTTTTAACAAGGCATTGCACTGCAATATGCGAAGAGGCTCTAAAGATAGCAGTCAAATATATGCATTTGAATATTGATAACCCAGATGAAGCTTTAGATGTGCTAAGGACAGGCTTCAAATACCCTTTGTGTATATCTCTACTAAAAGAATTATCCATTACACAGCCCTTTTATGTACAAACTCTCGACATACTACATGAATTTGCTAATCGTGAGTGTGGAAAATCTTTTTCAGCACTGCAAGCAGTCAGTGTAAAAGGAGATAATGATAGGAAAAGGGAAGTTCTAAGAAGATTAGTGCAGCTCAGAAGTTCAGGACAGTCTCCATGTGTGCAAGAACAAGCTAACAAGGTAATTCAAAATATTCACAACATAGGGCAACAACTGTCGCTCTTACTTGCTGAAGGTGGGTAATCAATGCCTACCTGCCTTATAGATTCCCGTTGATAAGCCACAAAAGGAGGCTCAACACAGAGCTGCATTGTACCGCAGATACACGCATACCATAGCGTTTCGGATTGGTGTTACACAAGACACAACAGCAGATGAATGTGGGAATTGATTTTCTTTTAGGTAACAATTATTTTAGTGGTAAACGCGATACAAGCTCTATTATTAAGCGAACACCCGATCCAGTAGCTAAGAAAAGATAGTGTTGAGGCTTTTCGAGAAAAGCAGTGCCAGCAATATCAAGGTGGATCCAAGGGGTATTCCCTGTAATAAATTCTTTTAAAAAGAGAGCAGCTGTAATCGATCCACCTTTACCTTTCGATTGCGTAGAAGCATTTGCGATATCAGCACGATCAGATTCGAGCAAGGTTTTGTATTCAACATCGAGCGGCATACGCCATACTCGCTCTCCAACCATTTCTCCTGCCTGTTCACACAATTGAGCAAACTCTTCGTTATTAGAAAAAAGACCAGCACGTTTATCTCCTAAAGCCATCACAATCGACCCAGTTAAAGTAGCTAAGTCGATAATACATGTAGGATTAAATCTTTTTTGACCATAGGCTAAAGCATCGGCAAGCAATAAACGTCCTTCAGCATCGGTGTTGACAATTTCAACGGTTGTACCTTGATAAGAGCGATATACATCTCCAGGTTTATAGCTATCGGGGCCAATGGCATTTTCAGTAGCTGGAATGACTGCAACTATATTCGTTTTCAGGTTGCTACTCGCCGCCGCTTGAATAATACCCAGGGCAGCTGCAGCACCACCCATATCTATACGCATATCTTCTATATTTCCAGTAGATTTGAGATTGAGCCCTCCTGCGTCAAAGGTGACACCCTTTCCAACGACCATAATAAGGTCGGATCCATGACGATCTCCATAATATTCGATCATGATGAGTGCAGGATCCACACGAGAGCTGTTAGCAACAGCAAGGAAAAGACCCATCTTTTCTTTTTCGATCTGCTTTTTATTTAGCACTGTAGTCGTAACGGAAGAAAAACGAGTATCTAATTCTTTTGCCTGATCAGCAAGTGTTTGTGGCGTTATATCACACGCATTGCGGTTGACCAAATCACGAGCTAAGTTTACACCAGAAAGAATAGCCGTGGTCTTTGTAACGATTTTTGCGTTTTGTGCACCAATAAGATGAATTTTTTTTATATAATAGGGTTTTTTTTGGGATTTCCATTCTTCAAAGAGATACAAACATAGCCCAATTCCTTCGGAAACAGCATGTGTAACATGATCTACATCAAATTTTGTAAGTGTAGGAAGAAGAAAACTGATATGAGGCCATTTTTTATTTCGACATCGTTTGATCGCCGCCGCATAACTACGACGTAATGTTTCTAAATTACATTCCTTTTCTTCACCTAGCCCTAAAAGCAGAAGTCGTTTTTCTTGCTGTCCCACAAGATAAATGAGCATAGTTGCCCCTTCTTTGCCAGAAAAATCTCCTGATTCAAGAGGAAATTCGATGATTTCTTCAAATTCTGGAATGGCAATAACAGGTTGCGCTTCCTTTTTGCCTTGAAAAAAAGGCATAACGATAAGATCAGATTTTGGCCGTTTAGACCAATGATTTATCACATTGAACATATTCTAAACCTTCTATATATCATTAAAAGGGGATTTCATCCGCTTCAAACATATCGCTTTCTTGCAACTGTTCTTGATCTTCTTTTTGTTCTTGATCTTTTTTTTGTTCTTTCCCATGTTCTGAGATAGACTCATAACCTTGACCTACCTGGTTCGAGCCCTCCTTCCTTCCAAATGGAGAAAAAGAAATATTGTATGCAACAACATTGAGAGAAATCTGAGGTTGATCCTCTCGATTGGTGTAGATTTCAGGCTTAAGCATATCACCATTCACAACAACACTACTTCCTTTTTTTAAGTAGGACATAATTTTATCACATTGTTCTCCCCATACAGTAACACGCCACCACAAAGTCTCCTCTTTTCCACCACGCTTTTGGTTTGTTGCTACGCGAAGTGTCGTGACTTTTTGCCCTGAAGATGTAAACCGCACCTCTGGATCTGTTCCTAAATGGCCCATAATGATTATATGGTGACTCATAATAACTCCTCATCTAAAATCTTTATAGCAAGGATACGTAAAAAAGCAAAAAATTCCAAAGCTTTTCCTTAATTTATCAGAAACTTTTATGGGTTTTTGTTCTTATGTTGCAATAAATATATAAAAAATTTTTGGACAAAAAATGTAAAGAATGAGATAGAGGGAAACAAATGTTGTAATGATTCAGGACAAAAAATGCCGGAGCATTTCCCTCCATACGCCTATCCCTATCCAGAACCAGATGCAAAGGATAAAGATCCTTTTTTTTATTCAGATAGATCTAAAGAGTTTTGCGATCCCTTTTCTGAGCTCAATCTCTTTCTTTCAAAAAGAATTACAAAGGAAATTCAAGAGAACAATTCAATTAGAAAGTGGTCTAAAAAGATCGAAGCCAATTTATTAGCAAAAATTCTTCCCGAATTTAGAGAGCGATTTCCTACTCTTCGATTAAGGCCATCAAATTTAAAGAGAATTTGGGAACAGCTTTCTTATTATTATGAACGAATTTATAAACCAAGAAAAGTTGTGCCTAATAAAGAAGCTCTTACTTTACATTTTATGATTCGCAAAAATCTTCAACATGTCACATCTCCTACGGTTTTCCCTCCTTATTTACTGGCTCAGCAAGCTGCTGAAAAAATTCGTGAATATTTTGCAACAATGCAAGGAGAATGTTTGAAATTAAAACCTCTTACAAAAATAATCTGGGCTGTACAAAGGCACCTTTTACGGGATTTACCCGCTATCAATGCAAAAATGCCCTATGAAGAATATGATGTTCAGGATAAACTCATCGTAAAACTTCTTCTTGAAATAAGCGCTCAAAGAGAAGGGGTAGCATACGACTTTCTTAAAAAAGAAATTATCAAAAACTTTCATTCCTATGAAAAGATTGCGCTATTATGTCAACAAGGAAAATTGTTTTCCACGGTTTCTATGGTGCTCGCAACAAAGTTATATCCTATTTTATGGTTTTTCTCATCGGAAAAAAGAAAACCTATTGAAAAGTTTATTCGCTACCAGATCGAATTGAGCAAAAACAATTCTATTCTTATAAAAGATGCACATCGTATAGAACTTATTCAACGTATTTTAGCACTCTATTCTATTGCTCAAGAGCTTCCTAGCCACCTTCAGGAATCAATTCTTAGAAAATCTATTCGCACAATACGAAACGGTAAAAAAGAACATTTTTCTTCTTTAAATAAAGTTGATCAAGTGCTCTTTGTTTTTTTTAATGCAGAAATGCATCTTATAAATGATAGCAAATCCTTTGACGACCCTGCTAAATTAGAGGATGTTCTTTTGAAATCTTATTACATTGCTATTCAGCTCCCACGTATCACTTTCAAGCAAATGGACCAATTTGAGTTATATATTTGGAAAATCATCGAAGAAGAGGGCTCTCTTCTTGCTCATATCGATCCTCAAATACGTTATATCATAGAAAAAGAGATAGGTAATGTTTTGATAGACAACCCTTTGCAATCTTTACGAATCGTTGTCAGTACAACTGTACAATTTTTTAAAAAAATACAAAATTTCGACCTCTCTTCTCAGTATATAAAAGAAAAAATTAAAGCATGGGTTGTACAGGGCGATATGCTCATTCGTTGGGTGCATTTCGATGACAAAACCCCTCTTCTTATTTTTTTGCAAAACTTATGGAATAAAAACCGATTAGATAAAACCCCTGTAAATCACAAGAAATTTATAGAGCATGCACTGAACTATAGCTTGAAAAAGTATCCTTTATTTCGCCCTTTTAAACAATCTCTTCTTCATCGTCTTTGGATTCTTTACAAATATCTCTGGTACGCGACCTTTACAAATGACAACCAATCTACTTATGAGCGCTTTCTTATGTGGCATCATATCTCTCTTAAAAACTCTTATCCAAATTGTTCAGAAGACAAAATACAGGAACTGCTTCAACACCTTTCCCATCGATTAATTCCTCTGATGCCTTTTGAAAAAGTGGATGGAACAAAGTCCTATACCTAAACAAATCATAGGAAGGGAAAGTAATTGCCCCATTGTTAAAAATTGATGCGAAAAAAACACACTCTGTTCTTCCTTAATGAATTCAATACAAAAACGAAAGGTGAAAATCAGGGTAAAAAAAAGTCCAGAAAGTCGCCCAGGGTAGCGAATCATTTTAGGAAATACGTGCCAAAAAAGAAAAAAAGCGCATAAATAAAAAAATGCTTCATAAAGTTGTGCCGGATGACGTGGTAAAGGCATCGTGCCATCTATTGGATGCCCGAATACAACAGCCCACGGTACTGTTGTTACAATTCCTAATACCTCTTGATTGATAAAATTTCCTATTCGTATGAATACACCGATAAGGAGCGCAGGAATAATGATGAAATCGAAAATACGGGGAATAGTGATCATAGGAAATTCTTTTCGGCTTCTATAATAAAATGGAATAATTCCTATAAAAATACCAATAACAGCTCCATGACTTGCTAATCCACCCTCCCAAATCTTTATTATTTCTAAAGGATGACAACAATAGTAGCTCCAATTTTCATAAAAAAAAATATGCCCTAAACGCGCTCCTATAATGGTCGATATTATCATATAGATCATAAGCCTTTCGGAAAAAATTTTCGTTCGTTCCTTTAGGTTTTTTCCCGTCACAAATTGGGGGTAATAGAGTAAAAACCGTTTGAAAAAGTATTGAAAAATATAAAAACCGATAAAAAATCCCATTGCAAAGAGAATGCCATACCATACAATTGGACGATTTAACACGGGAAGAGTAAAGGCAACTCGATCAGGATCCCAAAATAACCATTTAGACATCATCTTCTCACAGATGTACATGTACAATCTGTAATGATCGTACCACAAAAGAGAAAAAAATGGTAGAAGATGACAGAAGAGCAAGACATTGCTTGTTTTTTGTGGATTATTTTACTGATTTTTAGTGGTTTATGCATTTTTCTCCAATTAGCAAAAAAAAACATAACATAAATTATCAGACGTTCATTTTGCAGACATAAAGAGACAACTCCTCTTCCATCATATAGGTTTCGGATTCGCAGAGGCAGTTTTCGTTGATTCTTCAATAAGCTGGGCCGATGTTGCTTGAGTAGTAAGAGTAAACTTTTCCTTTTTGTGGAGTTCATTACTTATATAGCGTACGGAATAACTCCAGGATAATGTTACTATAATCATAATAGGAATAAGATAAGGGGCTATTACAAGAATGGAGTTGGTCCCCAATAATGTCATGATCAGTAGTTGTATCCAGGAAGAACTAGATTTTCCAAATCTAGATCCAACCATATCAATTGCAGCCTTACCCTTCACCTTTGATTCTTGATCCAATGGAATATAAGCCATTTCTTTTGTTGAATCAAAAAAAGAATACTTCACTACCTTGCTAAAAATGCTTTGAAACGCACCAAAAAAAACAATAATCATAAGAGGATTTAATCCAATAATAGAGGTTAGAGAGGGTAAATATTCTCGAAAACAGACCAACACAAAAAAAATTGCTCCAGTTAACCCGATAAATATTGGAGAGATTTGTGCACTAAAATGCCATCCGAAACGACGAAGAAAGCTTCCCCCCAAAAAAAACACCGTAATCAGTGCTATTGTTCCTACCAAAAAAGTTGTTTTAGCAACAAATGCTTGATAATCTGCTGCTAAAGGGTATAACATTTTTAAATGTGCTTTCCAAGAGACATCAACTATATTAATGGACATAGCACATCCGACTACTAAGATAGCAACATTCAATAAATATTTTGAAGAAAGAATGTGTTTAATACTATTTCGCAAGGAAAGTTTTGTTTTTTGATTCACACCACATTTCATGGTAGTGGGATTATAATAATACCTATCTGTAAGAACATAACGATTCATCCACCAATATAAAATAATGATCGCTATTCCAGAAATAAATATATATAAAAGCAATGTTTGCAAAGTGTAAGTGAAGCCCTTCTCGGAAAATTTAGCAAGATAGTAAAGCACAAGAGGACCTGCAATAACGGTTCCCAGGTCTCCTGCAGCAATAAAAAGTGTATAGGAACGTTTGGCTTCTTTTACTCGACAAATATGATTAGCAAAACCCCAATACAAGATAAATATCACTACTTGGCCCCATAATTCTGCTGTAATAAAAAAAAGAGCATGAAACCAATTCCTGTATACTGCAACCCAATGGGTATATTTTTTACCAAAATAGGTTACTAACCAATTTGCTGATTGATGAGGAGTTATGGAATGCGCATGGGGATAAAGAACAAAGCCATAGAGAAAGATAATGATAAGAAACAAGATGATAATAGAGTAAAAAAGGGTAGAACGTTTAAAATGATTACTTAGTTTCGAATAAACAACCGCACATAATAAAGAGAGAGGAAAAACAAACCAACCTTTTAGAATAGGAATCACCTCTGCACCGGAATGGTTTGCAGTAACTATCAGAGTGTCTTTCATGCAAGTGAGTATAGCATATATTACTGAAACTAAGAATTTTAATGCAAGAAGGGGAAAAACTTTTTTTAATTCATTTCTTTGAATTGGCCAGATTTCTTGAATCCAAGAATTCTTTTTAGCCGTTTCAGCTGTTTCCATTACATGCCATTTTTGAAAAATTTTACAGAATTGACATGATTAATACAACCAAAAAAAGAACATTATAGCCTGCATCGTAGAGTGTGCTATTTGATAAAACACCCTTTTTTCACAAACTATTCCAAAATAGAAAGGAGATTTTCAACATCTTAGGAGTCTGTAAGATAAACTGTGTAAACAATACTACACCTCAAACTGAATTAGTCAACCTATCTTCATATGCTACTCCAAAATAAGAAAGAGCTTCCTTCCATCCTCGTATAGGC
>Ga0056116_1000150_pt1 | contig 21499 bp, 18 predicted proteins | sample WorMetOlspDAHAB2_FD_67352 | JGI IMG/M metagenome (GOLD analysis project Ga0056116, IMG submission 67352) | Marine gutless worms symbiont microbial communities from Max Planck institute for Marine Microbiology, Germany - Olavius sp. DAHAB.2 ...
CCCCGGATACACAGCCTAACAAGTTGACTATGAAGCATCCCGGTTTGCCATAGAGAAGAGAAGGAAGAGCCACTTTTTGGAGTCTGGCATATGATAGATCGCACCGGCCATACACAAAAGCCGGCGACTTTGGAATCGAATCGATTCAGTTCCCTTTCACTTTGAAAGGAGGTGATCCAGCCGCACTTTCCAGTACGGCTACCTTGTTACGACTTCACCCCCCTTACCAAGCGTACCTTTGGCACTGTCCTCCCTTGCAGGTTAGACTAGCGACTTTGGGTACCCCCGACTCGGGTGGTGTGACGGGCGGTGTGTACAAGGCCCGGGAACGTATTCACCGCGCCATGCTGATGCGCGATTACTAGCGATTCCACCTTCACGGAGTCGAGTTTCAGACTCCGATCCGAACTTAAGGTCTGTTTTTTGCGGTTTGCTTCACCTCGCGGCTACGCATCGCTTTGTGCAAACCATTGTAGCACGTGTGTAGCCCAGGACATAAGGGCCATGATGACTTGACGTCGTCCCCACCTTCCTCCGGTTTGTCACCGGCAGTTTCGCCTGAGTCCCCAACCTAATGATGGCAACAGACGATAGGGGTTGCGCTCGTTGCGGGACTTAACCCAACACCTCACGGCACGAGCTGACGACAGCCATGCAACACCTGTATACCCGTCCCCAAGGGGAAATCCGCATCTCTGCAAAGTTCGGGTATATGTCAAGCCCTGGTAAGGTTCCTCGCGTATCATCGAATTAAACCACATGCTCCACCGCTTGTGCGGGCCCCCGTCAATTCCTTTGAGTTTAACCGTTGCCGGCGTACTCCCCAGGCGGTGCACTTAACGCGTTAGCTCCGACAGCGATCCTGTAAAAGAACCACCATCAAGTGCACATAGTTTACAGCGTAGACTACCAGGGTATCTAATCCTGTTTGCTCCCTACGCTTTCGCTCATCAGTGTCAATCTTTGGCCAGGTACTCGCCTTCGCCACCGGTGTTCTTCCTGATATCAACAGATTCCACCCCTACACCAGGAATTCCAGTACCCTCTCCAAGATTCCAGTCTGCAAGTTTCCCTCGCATACCCAGGGTTGAGCCCTGGTCTTTCACGAAAGACTTGGCAGACCACCTACGAGCCCTTTACGCCCAATAATTCCGAACAACGCTCGCACCTTACGTGTTACCGCGGCTGCTGGCACGTAATTGGCCGGTGCTTATTCCTCAGCATAACGTCATCTTCCTTGCATTACCTCAAGGCTTTATTCTTCTGCGAGAAAAGGGCTTTACAACGTCTCCGCCTTCTTCACCCACGCGGCGTCGCTCCGTCAGGCTTGCGCCCATTGCGGAAGACTCTTAGCTGCTGCCTCCCGTAGGAGTCTGGGCCGTGTCTCAGTCCCAATGTGGCCGTTCACCCTCTCAGGCCGGCTAATGATCGTCACCTTGGTGCGCACTTACCACACCAACTAGCTAATCATACGCAAACTCATCTCCCGGCGAGGCCAAAGCCCCTTTCAACCCTCCACCATAGCAGAAAGTTCGTATTCGGTATTACCCCATGTTTCCATGAGCTATCCCCAACCAAAAGGTAGATCATCTACGCGTTACTCACCCGTTCGCCACTCTCAAGTGGTGCAAGCACCACCCTACCGTTCGACTTGCATGCTTAAAACGCGCCGCCAGCGTTCGTTCTGAGCCAGGATCAAACTCTCCATGATATATCTAGCATCCTATTAAAAGATGCTACTCCTACTCACAAATCCGCCTTACTCATCCATCGCGCTTATGCACAATGAAATCTAGCGTCAACTTGAACTATCGCCCAAGTCTACCAAACTCAAAAACTATGCTCGAACTCATCCCGAACATAAAAAACGTGGTCTCTTCCTTCCCTTCCCTAATCTCTTCTAAAAGATCAAACCAGTGCCGCCTACTAACATCATCGCGGCTCTGTACCCACAGGGGAAAAAATAATCTAATACCGCTTGCAAAGAATGTCAAGCATTGGGGTTCCGCCGACTATCTGCCAGTCAAGTATAGAGATTAGCTGCGAACTCGAATTCCCATATAAACTCGAAAATAGTAGGCTAGCGAGACCAAGGCAAAAAGGACTGCGATTATGAAAAGCAGCCTGCTTAGATATTCCATTAGTGGAAGCAAAGGATGGGCTGGGAACCAAATTCGGAGAGTTAACACAATAAGACCGCCCACACCGCCGGCAAAGTAGAGGACCGTCTTGAGCTTCCCGACAAAACTGGCGCCCAGGGCTACCCGCCTGTAAGCCAGAAGCATTCTGATGAACATGATTGTATACTCACGCCACAAAATTATGATGAAAGCCCAAACTCTTATTAGGCCGGCGTCCAGAAAGCAGACAAAATAGGTAACCAGGAGCAGTATATCCGAAAATGGATCCATCAATTTTCCAATTTCGGTTACCTGGTTCATTTTCCTTGCGCAGTAGCCATCCAGAATATCGGTGATAGCGCTAAAAAGAAACAATGCCCAAAGTATGAGGGATCCCGGACGAGGAGAGAGTTCCAGTTTAACCAAAGAATACCAGACAAGAAAAACCACTGGAGCACAGCAGAACCGGATTATAGTCAACTTGTTGGATAAAGACATCTGGTAAATGTAGGTAGAGGATAAAACCGGGTCAACGAGAATTTAAAAACGATATATCCGACTGTATTTTGAATTTAAGTAATTCAAGAAATCGGACGAACCGAGATTCTTACTTGACAGGCGATTGCAGAGCTCAGTCGGTTTATAGACACGGCCATGTCGGTGTATATTCTCTTTTAGCCATCGCAGGACAATGTCTAGCCTGCCTTTCTCGAGTATATTGGCCAGGGGACCTATGTCTCTTTCCATGGGCCCGATGAACTGGGCCGAATACAGATTACCAAGGGCATAGGTTGGGAAATAGCCAAACATCCCCGCAGACCAGTGTATATCCTGCATACAACCCTCGGCATTGTTATTGGGAGCGACACCCAGAAGTTCCTTGTATGCCTGGTTCCAGGCTCCTGGAAGATCGGGTACCCTAAGTTCGTCGGAGATAAGGGATTGTTCGAGCCTGAAACGAATCACAATGTGGAAGGAGTAGGTAACCTCGTCGGCATTTACTCGAATGAGAGAGGGTTTCACAAGATTGATGGCGCGGTAGAAATCGTCAAGTCCGACATCGACAAGGTTTTCAGGGAAGAGTTTTTGGAAGTCCCCGTACCAGAAACTCCAAAAGGCATGGGATTTGCCGACAATACTCTCCCAAAATTTGGATTGGGATTCATGGATGCCTAAACTTGCGCCATCTTCCAGGATTGTTTGGTGCAGATTCTCATCCATTCCCTGCTCATAGAGACCATGTCCCGCCTCATGGATGTTGCTAAACAGGCCCGAAAAAACCTTGCCCTCATCATAGCACGTGGTTAACCTTATATCATTCGGACCAATTGTGGTGGCAAATGGGTGAACACTTAGATCAAGGCGGCCGCGTCTGGTATCGAAACCCATGTGCGACTGAATTTTTCGGCCAAAGGTGCTTTGCTTCTCAATGCTGTAGCTGCAATCGAGAAAGGCCGGTATGGGCGAATCTGATTTACCCGCAGCTCCTTTGATTCTATCTGTGAGTTTATGGAGACCTATGGTCAGCTCATCGAATATGGCCGAAATCTCTGCTGCGGTCGCATTGGGTTCATACTCATCAAGGAGGGTGTCGTAGGGTTTCTTATCGGGGGCAATCGCCGCTGCATATTCGCGTTTTAAACTGACAACTCTTTCGAGATGGGGAGCGAATGCCGGGAAATTATTCGTTTTGCAGGCATCTGCCCAGGCGGCCTGTGCCAGCGAGGTTTGACTTGCGATTGCCTCCACCAGAGCTCTTGGGAGAACTTTGTTTCTTACCCAGCGGCTATGGACTTCACGCAGAAAGGCTCTGTCCACCTCGTTGAATTCAGCATCGTCAAATTGAGCAGATTCCGCATCCGAGGAACTATAACCAATTATATCGAATAGGGCCTCCCATTCGGGATTGAGAATTCTTTCCTGACGCAAAGCGGCAAGCAGCGCCAGTTGGGCAGCTCGCCCATTTTGCGCAGCCTTAGGCATGTAGGTTTCCTGGTCCCACTCAAGCAAAGCTCCGATATTGTCCAACCTGATAATATCCGCATCCAACATCTTCATGCGAGATAGTGATTTCTGTTTTTCGCTCATTCGAGGGTTGCTCCTAGAAGTTTCTATTCATAAGTCGATAGATTATGTTACCAAAGTCCTCTGGGCCGGTAGAAGGCAGCAGAAGAGCCTGTTCCCGTGCCTTTTGATATAGTGCCGCGGCCTCTTTTCGAGCCAGTTCCACGGCTCCCAACTCAATTACTCTTCTCCTGATTTGACGACACTTTCGAGGCGATGTAGGCATGCCATTTCTGGTGAGCCTTCTAATTTTGCTATCGCCGCTTTCCCAGGCGATAATCAGAGGCAATGTGCTAAGTCCGACGCGGAGATCGGCCGAGATTCCCCAATGGTCTTGCTGCTCATAATAATCAAGAGCATCATCATCGATCTGGAACGCGCGGCCGACGATAAGGGCCCAGTCATCCAGCGCATTCAAGATCTGAATGTCGGCATCAGCCACACTGGCGCCCGCGCGGCAGGAGAGCCGCAAGAGGGCAGCCGCCTTGCCATCCACGCGGTTCAAGTATTCCTTCCTGGATACAACAAGCCTGCCACTCGAGGCATCCTGACGAATTTCGGCCCTGCAAAGCTCTTCAATCCTCTCGTTAAGAAACAGAAACAGCTCCGAGTCGTGACGTCTGCCGGCGATGGAAAGTGCGCGGGCAAGAAGCCAATCACCCGCAAGAACGGCCCTTGATTCTCCAACCTTGACATGCAGAGTTGGCCCCCCACGGCGAGAGAGCGCGCCATCAATTACATCATCGTGTATTAGAGTCGCAAGATGAATCATTTCCATAGCGACGGCGAGTTCTATCGCATCCATCACAGATTTATTCCCCAGCCTGCAGGAAAGCAACACAAGGGCCGGTCTAAGCAGTTTTCCCTTACTCTCAAGTACCCGGGATATTTCAAAACTCACATAATCCTGAGCTCTTTGAGCTTCGACATCCAAAAAATCCCGGACAATTCCCAGCTGCCTGTCCAAAGCCTCATTGCCCCATGAGAATCCCGACATGAAAGCCATCATAAACAACTAAGTGCTTAAATACCAGGAGCAGGAGTCGGGATTGAGATCCTGATGAGCATGTTTGAGGCTATTCCCGGTTGATTATCTTCTTCTGAATCATTTCTATTGCCTCGCCGAGCGGCAAATCCGATTTCTCACCCTCACGAGTTCTAATACTGACCGATCTATTTTTTCGTTCTCTCTCTCCAACTATCAGCATGTATGGTACCTTCTGAATTTGATGGTTCCTGATCTTTGCATTCAACCTGTCATTACCTAAGTCGACTTCGATCCTTATGTCCCGCCGCCTCATCTCGCGGGCAACTTCTCCGGCATAATCAACAAAACTCAATGCAACCGGAATGAGGGCAGCCTGAACGGGTGCAAGCCAGACAGGGAACGCTCCTCCGTAGTTTTCAATCATCACTCCAAAAAAGCGTTCCATGCTCCCAAAAAGAGCTCTGTGGATCATATAGGGACGCTTTTCAATACCATCGCTGTCGGTGAACCTCATATCAAACCTATCTGGAAGATTGAAATCAAATTGTATGGTGGATAGCTGCCAAATTCTGCCTAAGGCGTCCCTTACCTTCAAATCTATCTTTGGCCCGTAGAATGCTCCTCCACCCTCATCAATCTCGTATTCCAATTCTTCCGATTCCACAGCCTCCCTCAAAGAATCCTGGGCAGCCTCCCAGCGTTTGGACTCGCCAACGGCTTCCCTTGGCATTGTGGAGAGATATGCCGCGATTTCCCGAAATCCAAAGGAGCGCAGCATATAGAGGCTAAATCTGAGTACTTCCCGAATTTCACCCTGCATCTGACTCGGCGTGCAGATTAGATGGGCATCATCCTGGGTAAATCCTCTAACCCTCAGAAGTCCGTGCAAAGTTCCAGAGCGCTCGTAGCGATACACGGTTCCCAATTCCGCCCAACGATAGGGCAAATTCCGATAAGAATGCTTGCCATTATTGTAAATCATTACATGAAAGGGGCAATTCATTGGTTTGGCATAGTAATCATTATTATCCATGTGGATGCTCGGGTACATGCTCTCAGAATAGAAATTCAGATGACCCGAGGTTTCCCATAGCCAGCTCTTCCCCACATGGGGTGTGAATACCATCTCATAGCCATTCTTGTAATGCTCGGCACGCCAGAAATCTTCTACAATCACCCTGATTCGGGCACCTTTAGGATGCCAATGGATAAGTCCGGCACCAACCTGATCATGAAGCGAAAACAAATCCAGTTCCCTGCCCAGACGGCGATGGTCTCGTTTTTCAAGTTCCTTTAGATATACAAGGTGTGTTCTGAGAGCTTTGGAATCGTGCCAGGCGGTTCCGTAGATTCGCTGCAGCATAGGTCGTTTTTCACTGCCCCTCCAGTAGGCGCCCGCAATGCCTGTCAGCTTGAAACCCTGGGGACAGAGCTTCCCGGTCGATTGCACATGCGGTCCTCGGCAAAGATCGGTAAAATCACCCATGCGATAAATGCTTAGCTCCTCGTCTTCCGGCAAATCGTTAATGAGTTCTGTTTTATAGGGCTGGTTCCCAAAAAACTTCAACGCATCGGCACGACTGATTGATTTCCGTTCAAAGGGGTAATTCTCCGCGATAATCCTGGACATGTGGGTTTCGATAACCTCGAGATCCTCGGGTCTGAGTTTTCGGGGAAGTTCAAAATCGTAGTAAAAACCGTTCTCTATCGCAGGACCAATGGCTATCTTCGCATCTGGGAACATCGCAAGAACTCCCGCGGCCATTACATGCGCCATGGAATGGCGCATTCGCGCAATTTTTTCCTCTCCTTTATCCATGTTCTATCGGAATATCGGTAACTTCGTGATTTCTGTCAATGCGGCTCGTCTGTCATCTAAATCGGGCAAACCAGAAAGAGGGACCTCCAGAATGACAATACAGTTCCTCTTCGGCTACAGGGCCAACCAGCGGCTGTAAATCCCTAATTCCCAATTTTCCAGAAAGCAAAGGCGTTTACGCCGATCCTGCGAAAAGCAAATCCCCCCGCTTTTCTCCCGATAGTAATTGCCTTGTCACCGGTGGGAACAACTACTGAGTAACCTCGCGTTTCTCTCAGCCAGGCAAACTCGCCCCGGAAAGAAAGCAGAAATCGGTCAGTTATTCTGAATTCAACTTCGAGGCTGGTATCCACCCAGGGGCCGCCAAAGACTAAATCGTAGAAATAAACTCCATTTGAACCGAACTCGTATCTTCTTAGATGATGATCCTTGGCAATTCCCAGCACCGGACCAACCCGGCCAAGAGCGCTCAGGGCGATGATATCCCACTCAAAACCGCCGCTTAGGGTTAGTAGGGGCACATGGTACATAGCCCAGTAGTTGATTCCATTAACTCCCACCGACAATGCATCGGCCTTGTCACGAAACCTATCTCCCTTGGCCCGAGTGAATTTATCTGGAATATCACGCCCTGCCCTATTTGCAAAGGTTGAATACAGTGAATCTGCTACTTCGTCCTTCCATGCCCACCAATCCATGTGATATCCGGCGCCGAGCTTCAACTTGAAGTGGTCTAGATTCACTATAACCTCCTCGTATGAAAAATCGAAGATGAACCCCCATCTTTGTTTCACATGGCTTTGAGACCAATGGCTCCAATCCCTGTCCGTATAGAACCAGTCATAGTCGTTCATGTTGCCTACCGGCATATTCGGGATTGCGAAGCTGAATTTCATTTCCAAGTCGTTCGACCTCTTCCCTCGCCAGCGCGACTCAATACCGAATACGGGCACATGCCTGAGTTCCCATATCAATTCACTCAAGTATTCATTTTCATTCTGTACGCCAGAATTATCGAAGACAATTTCTCTGGCACTTCCCCAAATAATTCCGCTTGTGGGGCCAAGCCACCATCCTTCTTTGCTTCTCTGTGTGGGCAAGTCAATCGATTCTTCCATCTCGACTTGCTGCAAGGGAGGATTAATCGATCCCTCCCCCTCGTTTTGCTGCGGATAGGGAGTAATCGAGCACCATGAATCCCCTTGCAGCTGGAGGATGTCAAACGACCACTCCGGTTTATCGGCATCCTCCGCCTGTACCCCAACTCCAACGCCTAGAAGTACAAGTGCTGCAAGACACCCAAAGGGATGTTGATTCAGATTCATAATTGTAGGCTACATTGTAGCCCATTTTCCTCACCACCCACCGGTTTTTTTGGTTTTACATCTAAATCAGCTTTTCCGCCTTTCTTGAATCATCATTGTGAAATCTTTTTCATGATGCAATTTGCCTTACTTTTCATGCCGTCTAGCAGAGTATTCACTTACAACAAGTTGAATAAAGACCCTCTCCAAGCAGAGATGATGGATTCGGCATTACAAGCGAGTACAAAGAAGCGGGTTGATAAGCTTCGGGGAACGCACAAGCACCCAAACACTGTCAGATTTGGTGGCTTTCAGGGAGTATCGACTCCTGGGAAGCCTTTTTGCTTCTACTTCCCAGATAATCTCCCGACGTGCAACCACTGCATTCGCGGATTCAAGGGTGACAAAGATGCGATCCCAGGTTCTGTTGTCTACGTTATATCGCGAGATATCAAAGATATCCCTAAGGGCGCCTGGGGCCGGAGCGAGCCTATCATCGAAATCAAAGGCACCTTTTAAGCGCCGTCCGTTACGGGTTAGGGATTCCAACTCCCTCCGAATAGAGGGAGTTAGTGTGCTTATTCCGAAAGGGTACGAGAGCGTTCGAAGGCTTCTAGCCTCCCCGCCTGCATATTCATCTATCAGTTCCCAGGCCCGGAGCACATCCCTGGCAAAGTCCTCGGGATCCATATCTTTTGCATAGATATGACTGAGGGAATGAATTCCGAGGATGAATCTCTCATCGAGATATCGGATTTTTTCCGCAACCAGGGGAATCCCCTCATAAGGAAACCCCGGATTCCGATAAGTGTCCAATTGACGGAAAGGCACTCCGTCAAAGGAGATATAGAAAGTGAAGTTTATCCTTCCCTCCTCTCTGGCCGCATACCTTTCAAGGATCGATACCATCGAATTTCTATCCAAAAGAGGCTTGCCGACCCTACGTCTAACGGCGCCATAGAGACTCTTTCCATCGGTTTGGTATATAAGGGTGCCGTAGGAGGCGTCGTCGCAACCCATCACTATGGGCTTGAAACCATTTGGCACCCTAGATAAATCTTTGCTTATGTACTGATGGTCTGATATAAGATACCACTTGTTGTTGTAGATATAGTTAATCAGGCGTCGAAACCGGGCAGGTGTGAGTTCGTATTTTTGCCCCATGCCCAAACGGTGAAAACAGAGCACAGGCACCTCGCCAAGGCTACTTACTTCGAACAGGAATACAACTTCGCCTTCCTTGCGAATTGTCCAATCTTCATAACCGAGCTCGGTCGCCATAAACTCATATGGTTCCCATCCGTCTGGCACCTCAATGGGATTGTCAAGTATCGGTCGATTGTAGCGATCCTCAGTATAGAGCCAGAATACAGCTTTGGATTCCGCGCCCAGGCGACTCATGGTGAAAAACATAAGGAGGCATAAGGCAATAGATTTCACGGAAGCAAAACGCGCGTAAGCATGCAATCACTTCTTTTTTTTCTTTTTGGCCCTCGATTTGGCCCGACGAAAAGTTGCCATGGCAATCTCCTCGGCACTCTGCTGCCTAGGCTGCGCAATCCTCGCTCTGCTTACCGAGGCCGTTTTGACTGGCGATTTAACCTCAGTGTGCGCAGCTGCGATGCTTATGCGTGTCTTCCGCAGCCTCCTATCGTGCCAGCTAAGCAAGATTGGCGAAGCCACAAAAATGGAAGAGTATGTTCCCACCACGATACCTACCGCGAGATTGACTGCAAAGGTTTGGATTGTGCCGGTTGCAAAAATCAGAATCGCGGTTACCGCGAGCAGCGTGGTGAATGAGGTGATCAGGGTTCGACTCAGGGACTGGGAAATTGACTGATTAATCACCTCTTTGAAACTCATGTCCTCCGCGATTTTCGCGTTTTCCCTAACCCTGTCGAATATTACTATAGTATCGTTAAGAGAGTATCCGATTATCGTTAGTATGGCGGCAATGGTAGCGGTTGAAAATTCAAGCTGAGTTGCACCTATGAATCCCAGCAAAAAAAGTACGTCGTGAAAAACGGCAGCAACCGCGGATACCGCGTAATTCAGCTTGAAGCGTATCCAGACATAAAGAAGAATCAGACCCAGGGCTATAAGCGTAAGCCAGATGGTTTGTGTTGCCAGATTTGCCGCAAAGCTTGAATCAATGTACTCTTCGGACTCAATTGAAACTGATTCCAACTCGGCACTAAGGATATCTAAAACCGATTGCGTGGTTATTTGCCGAAAATTCGCAATTTCCTCATCATCCGCAATGCGGATTATGAAATGCCCTGCCTCGTCTCCCGCTGTTTGAATCTGTGGATTGAATTCGACAAGGATGCTACGGAGCTCCTGTTCATTTACCGTTTCGGGTACGCCGACGACGATATTTAATCCAGCCTTGAAATCGATGCCGAAGTTGAAACCCCCGATGACAAACACGGTATAGATCCAGAAAGCCAGGATAAAAAAAACGGAGAGGATGAGCGCGGGAATGCGATAGCGTGTAGCATTGTATACTTTCATTTTTTCTTGATTCCCCACGCAATACTAAGTTTCTGAAACTTGAAGCTGTCGGTTCCAATATCGAACATTAGCCGAGAAACGAAAAGAGCCGTAAAAAGAGAGCATCCGATACCCCAGGCCAGGGTTATTGCAAATCCCTGAACCGGGCCCTTTCCCAGTTGAGAAAGGAAGAGTGCCGCAATCAGGGTTGTGATTTGGGCATCCATTATGGTCCAAAAGGCCTTCTTGAAGCCTGTGTCGACGGCCATTGCCCTGTTTTTATCTAATCTTCGTTCCTCTTTGATTCGCTCAAATATGATGACATTCGCATCGACAGACATTCCCACGGTAAGAATCAGTCCGGCAATGCTCGTCATAGTGAGGGTGAAATTGAAGCTTGATAAAACTGCGGTAAGCAGAAACAGGTTTATTATCAGCGCGATATCGGCGATAACACCGGCCCCTCTATACCAAAGCATCATGAAAAGGAATACGAGCCCAAAACCGATCAGTATGGCCTGCAGTCCCGCCTGAATAGTGTCTCTGCCAAGGGAAGCGCCAACCGACTGGAGTGAGCGAATATCCAGCTGCACCGGCAGTGAGCCGGTGCGAAGCACCACAGCTAGGTCACTGGCTTCACGGTGGTTAAAACCTGAAACGCTTGCGGAGCCACTGGGGATAGTCTCCTCGATTACTGCATTGGCCTTAACTTTGTCATCCAGCACAACCGCCAAGAATCTATCTTTGTTCTCCGAGGTAAGGCGTTGAAATATGGTTGCGCCTTCCGAGTCGAGCTGGAAAGTTACAACTGGTCTGAGAGTATCCGGATCAGAGTCTACTCTGGCCTCACGAATATGAGCGCCATCAAGGTTGGATTCCTCCGGAACCGCTATCCAACCATTGAACTGATCGATATTGTAGGCATCCTTGGTATAGTATCCCAGGGCAAGGAGTCCCTCGGCAAGGATTCCATCATCCACGGGCCGATCATCGACTATCTTGCCCCCTGAATTGACATAGCCGCGCACCGCCGCTGTGCCCTCGTCATCAACAATATGAAAACCCAAGGACCCACGGCCTATAAGAAACGAATTCACTCGTTCGGGATCGGCTTCTCCGGGAATGTCTATAAGAATCGAATTATCCAACTGCCTGCGTATCTGTGGTTCTGTTACACCGAAAGTATCGATTCTGTTGTTGATAACTTCAATGGCAGATTCCAAGGCCGCATCGCGTTCGGCAGAGGATAGCACTGTAGTGCTAGCTTCCTCCAGAGATGAGAAATCCGGTTCCAGAACAACGCTGAGTCCACCCGAAAGATCCAGGCCAAGGGCTAAGATTCGCCCCTTCATTTCCTTTAAATCCAGAACAAGCTGACGATAATGGTCCTCGGCAGAGATACTTAGATCATCGAAATCACGAAAGCCATTCAAAACGGCGCCGAGGGTCCAATCTCGCGGTACATCCCTCTCGCCCAAATGATAATTGTTCTTGGCAGCCTTTATCAGGAAATCATATTCTTCGGGTATCGGACTTTGGATCGACTCGGCGTCTTTACTGATCCGCTCAAGTTCCCCGGCAACCCGGTTCGCCTGGTCTATCGACCAATTCCGGATCTCCGTAGAGGTTCCATTGGCAAGGTTTTTCATCTCCGCATCGGTTAGAAAATACCATTTCATTGTCGGATACAGGAAAACACTGGCCAGTACCAACAGTGTAAGGACTAGGAGAGTGCGCACCAATTTAGTCATTATTATTATATCTCCGGGTTGCTATTCGGACTATTTCTGCCCCCCGTCGTCCCTGGATGGTTTTGCGGAGTCTGTTGAATCCACCGAGCCTATGGCAGACTTCAGGAATTCCAACGTCGCTCCCTTGTTATCCACCTCAACGATTACCGAATTCTCCATCACGTTTTTTACCAGACCTCGGACTCCACCAATGGTGGTAATCTTGTCGCCCTTTTTGATGGCTTCAATCATCCGCTTCGTTTCTTTCTGCTTTTTGCGCTGAGGACGGATAATCAGGAAATAGAATATAGCGAAAATGCCTACCAAAAGAAGAATCGACAGATAGTTGGCGGAACCTCCTTCCGCGCCACCCGACGTCTGAATTCCTGATAAAAAAGTAAGATTGCTTAGCATAGTACCGCCTTTCAAAGTAGATATATAAGAAACCAGGACACCCTAGCACATTATCCGCAGCTAGTCAATGCGAACGTCTAGAGCCTGCGGGCACCCGTGATACTCTCTGACGGCGGATAAATTCCCAGAACTCTGTCGAGCTCTGTTCCGCCCCTATGCGGACTCACAGAATTGAATTTTTCCAAAACATATTCAGCCGCATCATCATCCGAGTCGTATGTTGCGGCAAGATAGGCAGCCCGAAACAAACCCTTGTCGGCAAGTTCTCTCGCGCTCAGTTTGCCGAAACTGGACTTTGAGCGCTTATCGACAATCGCCTTGCTATTATCGTAGCCTATGGTAAAAATATAGTCTTTCCGCTTCAACATTCTAGTTTCAAGAAAAGTTGGAATACTGTGGGCCGGCCGGTATTCCCGGCCGACTTCCTTGTATTATTCAAGCGGCTTGCTTACTACATCATGCCGCCCATACCGCCGCCCATTCCAGCGCCTCCCCCGGGGGGAGCCGGCGCTTCCTTCTCGGGAAGGTCGGTAACTGTGCATTCTGTCGTCAGTAGGAGTCCCGAAATTGAAGCGGCATTTTGCAAGGCGCTTCGAGCTACTTTGGCAGGATCGATAATACCGGAGACAATCAGATCTACCCACTCTAAGGTATTTGCATCGAATCCAACACCCTTTTTCTCGTTCTTGGCCTTTTCGGCGACTATGGAGCCGTCAATGCCAGAATTCTCGGCTATCTGCCTTATAGGCTCTTCAAGAGCCCGCTTCACAATATTGAAACCAACTTTTTCATCATCCGGAAAACTGCTCTGATCAACCTTGTTCAAAGCGCTTCCGGCCTGTATAAGAGTGAGACCTCCCCCTGATATAATGCCTTCTTCAACCGCCGCACGGGTGGCAGATAGGGCATCTTCAACCCTGTGCTTCTTTTCCTTAAGTTCAACTTCAGTGGGCGCTCCTACGTTGATTACAGCTACGCCTCCAGCAAGCTTAGCAAGGCGCTCCTGAAGTTTCTCACGATCGTAATCCGAGGTGGTGTCCTCAATCTGAGCCTTGATTTGGGATATGCGGCCCTTGATGTCACTTTCCGCGCCGGCGCCGTTAATGATGGTAGTGTTTTCCTTTTCAACCTTTATAGTGGCCGCCTGTCCAAGTTGACTGATTTCGGTATTCTCCAACTTCAAGCCCACTTCCTCGGAGATAACCTGTCCACCTGTGAGAGTGGCAATATCCTCCAGCATCGCTTTGCGGCGATCACCAAAGCCGGGAGCCTTGACGGCACAGACATTGAGAGCCCCACGGATTGTGTTGACAACAAGGGTTGCAAGGGCTTCTCCCTCTACATCCTCAGATATAATAAGGATGGGTTTGCCTGCCTGGGCCACCTTCTCGAGTATTGGCAAAAGATCCTTCATGCTGCTGATTTTCTTATCGAAAATCAAAACGTAGGGATTCTCCATTACAGTGGTCATATTGTCCCTGTTGGTGGCGAAATAAGGAGAAAGATAACCGCGATCGAACTGCATTCCTTCGACAAAGTCGGTAGACGTGTCTATGGTTTTAGATTCTTCTACCGTGATTACCCCATCCTTGCCCACTTTTTCCATGGCATTTGCAATCTCCTCGCCAATCTCATGGTCGTTATTGGCGGAAATTGCGGCAACCTGTGAAATCTCCTCCCTGTCCTTGATAATTTTCTTGTTCTTGCGGATGTCCTCCACGGCAACATGGACGGCCTTGTCGATTCCACGTTTGATTCCCATCGGGTTTATCCCGGCGGCAACCGATTTCAAACCCTCTTTAATCATGGAAAGAGCAAGTACAGTTGCGGTTGTGGTACCGTCTCCGGCTACATCGTTGGTCTTAGTTGCGACTTCCTTGAGAAGCTGGGCTCCCATGTTCTCAAACGGATCCTCAAGTTCGACTTCACGGGCCACTGAAACACCGTCCTTGGTTACAGTTGGAGCACCGAATTTCTTATCGAGTAGTACATTGCGCCCCTTTGGGCCCAATGTGACCTTTACGGCATCGGACAGTTTCTGAACGCCACTAAGTAAACTTTTGCGCGCGTCCTCATCGAACATCAATTGTTTGGCCATTACGAAAAACTCCCTTTTCGGTTTTTGTTTTATTGGGAGATACCACGCCGATGGAGGCGTTTTCCCGGTATGAAAATACTAAAAAGTAGTCCTTACTATCAAGACCTTTCTTTCACTCATTTCGCATTGATTCGAATTTTCTCGATTTCTCCGCTGTAAACCGCGCGTGTTTTGCCGGATTTGACTGCAATCATCAAGGCTCCGTCCGTCTGAAGTCCCATTATCATCCCGCGGAGTTTTTTCCTTTGAGCGGGGCTGCCGAGGCAAAGCTCAGCCGTGGCGCCGACACCCTCCAACCGGCTAATAAACTCCTGTATGGGGGGGGGGGCATCGAGATTTCGTTCAATCATGCCTAAAAGAGCGGATAATTCCGATTCCATGACGCAGGATGACTTATGGCCTTTATGAATACCCCTTACGAGGGCAAGACTGGTAGCAGGCTGCCGGAAATATTTCGGAAAACCACTCTGCCAAAAATTAACCCCTACTCCGGCCAGAAAAAAGGGGCCCTCTTTCTCGACAAGTATGCCCGCGATTTTAGCTCTCAGGATGCACACATCGTTAGGCCACTTGATTTGAGGTTCCAGGCCGTGGTGTTTTTCAAGCCAATGACAGAGGGCAAGGGCAATGAGCTGGGTAAGCGGATATGCGGCGACATACTTGCTTTCGTGAATCACGAGCGTAAACAACAGGGCTCCCTCGCCGTCTTCCCACCTTCTGCCTGGAATCCTGCCCCTGCCCGAACTCTGACTTGAGGCCGTGCAAAGGGTTCCATGGCCATAGCCTAAGAGAACTGCACTACGCGCATCGTTCATCGTGGATTCCGTCGTATCCTTGTGGAAGACTGAGGTAGGAAGCATATCCGGATTATAGGACGCTATCCGGGCCAAACAAAGGGTCATGATATCAGATTGAGCGAATGTGGGATCTCTGTTATAAGTTTGGACTCTTAGATCTATGATAGAGTATGCTTATGCACGCGGTGAACTATCAGGATAAGCACTTATCAGGGGGGTCTCCACGGATTTGGAGTCATGCCGGAATTCTATCTGATTTGGGCCTAAGCTGCCCAAGCTACTTCAAATTCTCGGTACGATTAGCCCAACGATGACTAGTATCCAAGGAATCCCGAAATGGTGAATCGCGGATGAGCTTACGGAAAGAGGGGTGGGAACGGAAATGAGGATATGCGTCTTTGGAGCCTCGGGCTATGTCGGTGCCATTCTGATGCGCCTGCTTCTGGATCATCCCCGCGTGACGGAGCTTATCCCGGTATCCTCAACTGCTGCCGGCAGGTCTATTGACGGGGGAGATCGGGGGCTGGGCTCGGATACCCGAGGGAAATTGCCCAATGGACGCCTGCTGATGAACCGCGATCAGGCACTCCGGGCCAAACCGGACGCCGTTTTCTCGGCCCTGCCTCACGGGGTATCCGCTCGGTTTTGCGAGCCCTTCTTCCCCGATTCCGTGGTATTTGATTTATCGGCAGATTTCAGGCTTAAAAATGAAAAGGTGCATAAACTCGCCTATGGAACAGAAGCACCTATGAAGAAACTGCGTCAAACCGCGGTTTATGGACTCTCAGAACTATACGAAGAGGATATTCGAAGAACAAATCTGATTTCTGTTCCAGGCTGCTATCCCACCTGCGCACTTCTTCCGATATTGCCGCTCGCACGCAACTCGGTGATTTTTTCTACAATAACAATAAACGCACTAAGTGGAATTTCCGGTGCCGGCAGGTCGGAAAAAAGAGATTCAATGTTTGTCGAGCGCTCGGAAAATGCTCTTGCATATAGTCCGGGCCTCAGACACCGCCACCACCCGGAGATGGCTCAGGAGATTAAACTTACCGGTATTGGGGGCAATCTCTTCTTCACGCCCCATCTTGTTCCCATGCGCCGTGGAATGTTCTCAACCATCAGCATCCCCATGGCCGGCGAAACTGGGAAAATCGCGATTGACGTTGAGAAAGCACTTCAGGAAACCTATGCCGATAAGTGCTTTATCAATCTTACCGGCAATCGGATTCCATCGACCCGGGATGTTGTCGGTTCAAACCGCTGCGATATCGGCTGGACTGTGGAAGGCACCAATGGTGCCTCGATGCTGTTTCTCTTCAGTGTGATTGATAATCTACTGAAGGGCGCGGGGGGTCAGGCGGTGCAGAATTTCAATATTCGCTTCGGTTTTCCACAGGACTGCGGACTTCCCCTTCGGAGCGAGGTTTAGGATATGAGGCCCACAGTGATAAAAATAGGGGGGGGGGTTGCAGAAAATGATGAACTTGTTTCTAACCTGGCCGCCGAGTTGCTTGGATTTCTGCCAAACAGGGACAGGGGGCCAATCTTGCTGGTTCACGGCGGCGGCTCGACAATCAGCGAAGTGGAAGACAGGTGGGGTTATGAACCTAGCTTCGTGGACGGTCTGAGAAAGACAAGCGCCGAAACCATGCCTCTTGTGGACATGGCGCTGGCGGGGGCAGTCAACAAGCGTCTTGTCAGATTGCTAAGGCGAAGCGGTTTAAACGCCTGGGGACTCTGCGGTGCTGATGGGGGACTCATTCTGGCAAAAAGTATTGGGAGCGAGAAATCGAGTAGCAGAATTGGCCGGGTGGCTTCACTTGATATTCAACCGCTTGGCATGCTCTGGAAAAACGGCTATCTACCGGTGCTAGCATCTCCGGCAAGCGATGCAGAGGGACGTGGTTTGAATGTCAATGCGGACGAAGTGGCTCTGGCCCTCGCCCTGGATACCAGGGCTCAAAACCTAATCTTCATATCGGATATTCCAGGCGTTTTATCGGACGGCAGACTGATTAGGCGGCTCGACTCACTGACGGCCAAAGAAAAGATTGCCCGCGGCAAGATATGGGGGGGGATGATACCGAAGGTGACATCGGCCATTGACGCATTGAAAGGCGGAGTGGAGGCTATCTTGATCGGCGACTATCTGGAATATGGAGACCTGGAAAGACTACTCCTGCGCCAGAAAGGCACCGCAATTGGAGGTTGAGAAGTAGTGCCGGATGCCTATGTGAATAAGCCCCCCCTGCCAAGGCAATATGCCGAGAGTCTCCTTGTAATTGAAGAGGGACACGGATGTCGCCTTCGTGATCGATCCGGGCGCGAATACCTTGATATGGGCGCTGGAATCGCGGTTAATTCCCTGGGTTACGGACGATCGGACCTAGCGGAAATAGCCGCCGGGCAGATGCACAAGCTGATACATATATCAAATCTCTTTACCACAGGGCCGGCAATAGAACTTGCAAAAAAAATTGTCGCCGCCGGGCCGCCCAAAGGATCAAATTTGAAATTCGAGGCGGTGCATTTCGGCAACTCCGGCGCGGAGGCCAATGAGACTGCCTTAAAATATGCGCGACTGTATTCCAGATGCAAACGGGGCGATGGACATCACAGGCTGCTTGCATTTTCAGGCGGATTTCACGGACGTACCATGGGCAGCCTAAGTCTTACGGCGAATCCCCGGTATCGGCTTCCCTTTGGTCCGCTTATCCCAGGTGCGAAAATACTGCCCCTAAATGATGAGGAAGCGCTGCAGAATACCCTAAACGAGAGCTTTGCGGCTGTTATAATCGAGCCAATCCAGGGCGAGGGAGGACTACACAAACCAGATAAGACCTTTGTTAGAACCCTTAATTCGCTTTGCAGGAAGTACGATGTTCTACTTATAGCGGATGAAATTCAAAGTGGACTGGGACGCTGCGGCGAACTATACGCCAGCAGTATTCTTGGATTGGAGCCAGACATCATCACGCTTGCAAAACCACTGGCCGCCGGACTCCCGCTATCAGCCGTGCTGATCCCGTCCAAGATTGACAAGCTTCTCGAGCCAGGCATCCATGCCACAACCTTCGGCGGCGGCCCGCTTACAACGTCCATCGCATCTGCAGCATGGGATTTACTGACTAACCCCATCCTAATGAAGGAAGTCGATCGAAAGGGCTCTCTCCTGGAAGCGCTGCTTAAGAAGGAACTAAGGAGTCTGGGCATCCCGGGCGAAGTTCGCGGGCTTGGCTTGCTGCGCGGGCTGCGCCTCAGGGATGACAAATACGATTCCTCATGGTGCAGCAAGGTACTTGGGCATGCTCTCGATGCCGGCCTGATAATCCTGAAATCAGGCTCGGATCTGCTGCGGCTAGCTCCACCATTGGTAATAAGCGATGAAGAACTTACCGAGGGTGTGCATGTTCTGTTTACCGCCATGAAGAAGGCAATATGAGGAACGACGACAACCTGTCGTCTTACCAAAGGATTTAGGCAGTTCCGACGCTTTGTGATAAACTTGGCGCTAAATGCGATTACCGGCAATATGCGGAAGGAGTGATTCGAGATTTAATGTGGGCTATTCACTATAACAGTCTGAGTAGTGCTTCCTCGACCGCAGGCGGAACCATCTCCGATATATTTCCCCGATACTTCAATATTTCCTTGATAGTACTCGAACGAAGTACAAGGTAACTTGGTTCTGTTGGGAGAAATACTGTTTCCAACCCATCGCCTAACTGCTTGTTCAAAATCGACAACTCAAGCTCATAATCAAAGTCTGATGATGAACGTACGCCCCTTAGCAAAACATTCGCCTTTATCGAACGACAGTAGTCAACTATCAAGCCGTTGTGCACAACCACCTTAACCGACGACAGGTTTAAGTCTCTTATCTGTTCTTCCAGCAAAATTTTGATCTGAGGCGGCTTCAACAAGGGAATTTTCCGCGCATTGGCCGCAACCACTACGTCTAACGAATCAAAAAGGATGGCTCCCCTACTGATAATGTTGATATGCCCCAGGGTTGGGGGATCGAATGAACCGGGAAAAACCGCTCTAATCATCCCTAGGATAATAGTGTGGTAGCCTATTCGGGTCAAAGGCGGTATGTTTGGTATGGGCGTTGAACCAGGCATCGGCTGTGGATATAGTTTTAGCAAATCCAAGGAACTATGCGAGTGGGGGCAATACCCAGTTGCTATGAGACCAAGTTGGAGAATGTCGTGTTTGTCACCGAGGAACGAGCTATTGCATATCCAAATACGAGGGGAGAAGGGTTGGGCTCTATTGAGTTGGAATAAATGGCAAATCACTATATGGAAATGATAGGTGTATATACAGTGATATACATGGGAAACGCCGATATAATAAGATACGACGGATTTTTATTTGGAAGGAGCCCAATATGAAAACTCGCGCAATCAGCCTGATTTTAGGAGTATCTCTGCTTTGTCAATCCCTCCTTGCGCAGGAAATTGAGCACAGTATAGAGGAGTTATACCTGCAGAGCGATATCGAAACTGTGATAATCAAAGCAGAGGCGGAATCCTCTGACAGGGACTTGAAGATGTCTGCCCTTAAGAAGATAGCGAGTATAGTTGAGCATGGATCTGCATCGGACAACGCTGAAACTATGGATGTTCTTGGCTATCTGGCTGGTGAGAGCGTAAGTAATATAGCAAGAGAGAAGAGGCATGTCTTAAATGATTATCCCGAGGTTAGACGGGAATCGGTGCGCCTACTGGGTTTGATCGGATCGGATAGGGCAGTTCACGAATTGGAAAGAGTTCTCTCAAACGATTCGGAGCCAATAGTAGTCGCTGAAGCAATCCTCGCCATTGCATCAATTGACATCGAGAACAGAGCATTAAGGGATCGATTGATTGCCAAGGCGGTTCAAAGGCAGGATTTTTTTATAAAGGACAGTCTTTTTGCAAGCACCTTTCTTCGATCAGTGGAAATGATAGTTCAACGAGATGGGAACAAAATTAGTCCTGCGATACTTGCCGAGGTAATGAGCATAGCCGAAGCTGGCAGTGGCTATAATCAGTCGGTAAGAAAACGAGCGAGCAAATTGATTCGCAATCTTCAAAACCTAATAGGCATTAGTACATCTCCATAATCCGAAGCTAAACCGCAGAGCATCAGGCTAGGCGGAATTTTGATTTGCCCGCTATCTGGCCGGAGCAATTTCCGTAAATAAGTCTACCTGCTATTTTCGCTTAAGACTTATCGCCAGCAAAAAAGCTCACTGTTAGGTAGCAGAGCAGGATTTGCGGCTATCGAACTGTTTCATATGGGGCAAGATAGGTTGTTATTGTAGGTCTGTCCTTGGTTGTATTCGCCAATCGCCTCTGTTTGCAATGCTCCCAGTCAGCCTGACTGTGGGGAGGCAAGCATTTTGAGAATTGGGAAAATCGGAGTATTTGACTTTAATTGACTACACAAGAAGAAATTATAGGCAGTTGAGCCAGTGCAGTTTTTTGCAGGCAAAATGAGAAAATTTTCATTTTTTTGGCCGAAAAGTGGGGTTTTTTGAGGCAGAAATGCCAATGAAAAAAATGAAAATTTTGAGGTGTTTTTTTGACACCGGCAGCTACTTATTCCTAGATGAGAAATTCTGGTGCAGAACTTAGTAAAAAGAATACGCAATATCTTCGTTGTATGGGACTAAGAAG
>Ga0056116_1000155_pt1 | contig 21217 bp, 8 predicted proteins | sample WorMetOlspDAHAB2_FD_67352 | JGI IMG/M metagenome (GOLD analysis project Ga0056116, IMG submission 67352) | Marine gutless worms symbiont microbial communities from Max Planck institute for Marine Microbiology, Germany - Olavius sp. DAHAB.2 ...
GTGATAAAGTAGTAAAAGGAAAAATAGGCACAGCAGAAAAAGATATGAATGAGCTTTTTTTCCTGTCTACAGAATATAAGGAGAGTGACGACATCAGCATTATTTTGTTTCGGAGCATAAACAAAAAATTTTTGTAAAATGGCAATAAAATGTTCTGATTCAAAAAGGTTTTAATTAATCGATTTACTCACAATTAAATACAGCACGAAATGTTCGTTTATCAATCAGACTCAGGGGATTTCACCACTTTATTAAAATGTGGCTGAATGGATGATTAGATAAACTAAATAAAGGGGGGACTTTTGTGTTGGCTTTTCAGAAACCGGTTTGCCGGCTAGATAAACAAGGGGTGTATCTATGGCATGCCGGTTTCTTGTTTTTATAGTCGCAAATAAATGCTTTGGGAAAATATATTCTCATATATCTAAAATTTCAGGTATTGCGTTCCTTTATCTAAAACAAAATTGGCGGATCATAATTCGATCGCTTAATCCGAACATCGTTTCAAATGAGGAATAGCGATGAGAAAGCTCAATTTCATTTTCAGCTTGCTAGTTTTGCCTTCCTTTATTTCGGCCGTCTTTTGCGTTACCGCATCACAAGCTGCCACGACCTCAGGCGTGATGTTGGTAGATGAAATTTGGTCAGGCACAATAAATATTACAGGTGATGTAACCGTTCCATCCGATATCACGCTCACTATTGAACCCGGTACGGAAGTTATTTTTAGTGCCCAGTCCGATGACACTTCCGGTGGACAGGATATCTCACGTTCAGAGCTTATAATTAATGGTTCCCTGATTGCTGAGGGTACCTCCTTATCCCCCATACTTTTTACTTCAAATGCATCGATTGAGGGTAAAGGGGACTGGAGTGGAATATACACGTCCTGGGGATTAGGATTAAAAGCGTTAAGAATGGATTTCTGTAAAATCGAGTATGCCGTTTCCGGTCTCAAATATACAGCGAATAAAGGTGTACATAGCATTTCAGTGAAAAATAGCAATATCCGTGATACGTCGGGTACGGGTTTGAGCATCAGTGCCGAAGGGGGATCCAAGGTATCGCTGGCTCTCAGTGGCAATGAGATCAGCGACAATGACGGTTACGGTATAGACTGTTCTGCGGTTGACAGCGGCACGGAGCTTGGCGGCAGCATTGTTGACAACGAGATCACGGGCAGCGGCAACAATGGTTTGTATGTGTATACCTACAATAGCGGTAAGAGTGATTTGACGATCAGCGAAAACCGCATTCACGGCAACCGGGACTACGGGATTTACCTGTACAACTCAATGACCGATGATGTGATATCGAATTTTGCGGTGACCGGCAACACGGTTTACGGCAATGATACGGCATCGGGCAGCGGAGTGGGGATATACACGAGCGCCTACCGGGGCAAGATGACGGTTGAGATCGTAGACAACGAGGTATACCAGAGCAGCGAGGGTATCTATTGTCGCAGCGCCAACAATATAACCAACAGCAATTATCGATACCAGGGGGTGATCTGGGCGCAGATCCGGGGCAATGACGTGCATGACAACAGCAGCCGGGGGATATACTGCTATGCGGGCTATTATCACAGCCGGATTTACCCGCAAATCACGGGCAACCGGGTGTACCGCAACGGCACTGACGGGATCCAGCTGGACTACCTCAGCAGCTACAGCCACGTGTTGGCACCGGTGATCACTCTGAATGAGGTTTACGACAACGGGGGCCGGGGTATCTACTGCCGGCCAACCATAACCATAAAGGCATTGTTCAATAATATCTACAATAACAGCGGGCATGAGATTTACAACGACTCCTCCTTCGCCATCGACGCACGCCACACCTATTGGGGGGATTCCGTCAAAGCCGAAATGGACTCTGTCGGAAGCCACGGCAATATTTCCAAAATATTTGATATCCACGACAACAGCTCTAAAGGCCTGGTCGACTATCAGAATTGGTCAAGCACTAAAAATGATATCTCACAGAACCTTGTATCCAAAATATCTGACCCACACCAGGGTGCCGAACTTGGTGAAGGCGAGCTTCTGATTGAAGGCATTGCATTTGCAAAAGACGGAATTGAAAAAGTCTCCATCAGCCTGGACGGCGGAGCGACCTGGTTCAATGCTGTCGGAACTGCGACCTGGAGTTACACTGCATCTGAAATATATGATGGAAATTACACTATTGTTTCAAGGGTCATTGACAAACTTGGAATTATCGAAACTCAGGGCGACGAGATTACTATTACCATCGATAAAGACCAAATTACCCGGGCAGGTACCTTAAACGACAATGAAATCTGGTCAGGCGATGTGGCGCTTTCAGGCGATGTGGTCGTTCCGGAGGGGTTAACCCTGACGATTTTGCCCGGAACCAGGTTGAATATACCGGCACTATTCGACTCCACCTACGGCGGAAGCAACACCTCTAAAAGTGAGCTGACCATTGCGGGCTCCCTTATCGCGGAGGGAACAGCAGAGAATCCCATAATATTTACATCAGACCGGACGGTTGGCGCCAAAGGCGACTGGGGTGGAATACGGGTAAATGGATCGCTTCGTTTGCGACATGCCGTGGTTGAATATGCTGACTTCGGCGTTAAGTCTACGGCCAATGACAGCGCCCAGGAGTTGTTAATCGCGGACTGCATCATCCGGGATACTGCGGGCGACGGCATTAACATTTATGCCGACAGCAGCGCTGAGATTTCAGCTATTATCGAAAATAACAGTATTGGAAACAACACCGGCAGGGGCATAAACTTGCGTTCATACACCGGAAGCACGTTGATTGATGCAACCATCTGCGGCAACACCATTACCGAAAATGGGGATATCGGTATTTATATTTACGCCGATGGCGGCTCCGGAAATCCCTCCGTTATCGGCCTGATCTGCGATAATACTATCGACGGCCACAGTACCTACGGAATACATGCCAATACTTATCAGGGAGCCGTTTCGGATCTGGCTATCGAATATAACGACATCATCAGTTCAGGGATCGGGATATATGCCTACAACAATTCCGCTGCCGCGTCATCCGTTCTGGATATTTACCGGAACACCGTCAGTGTCGGAACGGAGGGAATCAAAGTTTATGTTAACTATTCATCGCTTTCACCGATCATACGTGGAAACGAGGTATATAACCATGCATCGAACGGCCTCCACTGCAGTTATGGTACCCTGAATTCGCATCAATTCCTGCCCATAATAGAGGAAAACCAGGTTTACAATAACGCTGCTTACGGAATCTATCTCAAAGCCACCGGTGAAACCCGGCTAGCCAACAACAGTCTGTACGACAACTCCTCTTATGATCTTTACAACGATTCCGCCTTCGACATCGATGCAATGGGCAATTGGTGGGGAACCGACACCACCAACGAGATGAACGATCTCGGATATCCGGCGGATATTTCCGCGATCTTTGACTATTACGATGACGGCAGCAAAGGCACGTTAAACTACTCAAGCTGGCTGATGTTATATGACGAGCCGAATCCACCAACCCTCGACCCCGTCACATCACCAACCCGGGGAGAGGTCGGCGACCCGACCCCCATACCGGTTACCGGACTGATGGCGTATTACCCATTCAATGGCAATGCGGATGATGAAAGTGGCAATAACCGTGACGGAATCCCGCATGGTGTAACGCATACCGAAGATCGGTTCGGAAATGCGAACAGTGCGTACCACTTCGATGGGATTGACGATTACATAAACATCACATCCGATGCGGTGTTGAATCCCTCGGATCAACTCACCCTCGCCTTTTGGATTCGAATCGACGGCTTCACAAATACCTGGTCTCCGGTTATCCATAAAGGGGGACAGCAAACCGGCGGTCTTACCAATCGAGAGTATACGGTATGGTTAAATAATCAGGCAACTTTCCATCTGGCGTCAGCAGGTGACGGAACGACTCAGCTCGTCTATAATTCAACGACTCAGACCACCGGCCAATGGCTTTTCTTTGCCGGTGTTTTAGATAGGAAAAACCACCTGGCAAGGATCTATATCGATGATAAGCTGGATATGAGCGCAAGTGATGCCTATTCTTCGTTCAACAATAACGACAGCGACTTAAGATTTGGCTGGACTGAGGAAACAGACGGCTCATATTCACCCCTCAAAGGCGTTCTTGATGATGTGCGATTTTACAATCGTGCGCTTTCCGAAGTTGAGATTCACAACCTTTTTATCGAAAACGTCCCAAGAATTGTGCAGATACTTTCCGGAACGAAGGATGCCGGAACATCCATTGTATTGAATGGCAAGGAAGTCGCGCCGGTAGATGAGCAGACGACGTGGTCTTACGAGCTGTCGTTGAGCGAGGGAAGCAATCCCATAACCATCTACTCCCGCAACAGCGACGGAATGGCCAGCGAGGCAATCGATTCCGAAATTGTCCTGGACACCACCGCACCATTCATACATTCCTCGGTTCCCGCGAATGAGTCCCATGTCAAGAGATCTGTCGATTCGATCGATATTACCTTGATCGAGGAAAGCACCCAGATCGACACTGCGGCCACGCTGGCCGGCGCTATCGTTGAGGAGGATTCGGGCACCGTCATCAGCGGGCAGTGGAACATAGTATATAACCATGCGGTTTTCACTCCCGGGTCGCCTATGGGTGTCGGCGATTACACCGTCACCCTGACACCTACAGATGCGCCGCTAGGCAACTCGGAGACGTCATCCATCACCTTCACCGTGGATCTAACGGCTCCCGGCATTCCAACGTTGAATGCAGTCACAAGCCCGGCCAATGCAACCCCTCAAACTATTTCCGGTACGAAAGATCCCGACACTTCCATCTGGCTCAATAACAGTCAAATCATACCTTCCGACGATTTGGCCACCTGGTCCTACAATCTTGCATTAGACGAAGGCGAAAATACCCATAATCTCTTTGCCCGGGATCAAGCCGGGAATCGAAGCGAAGAAGCAATTTTTACCATAATTCTAGACCGGGCGCCACCGGAATTAGAATCATCTGTCCCTGCAAACGCCTCGTTTATCAAAGACGCCCCAACCCAAATTTCACTATATTTTACTGATGTCACTACGTCCCTTGCCGAAGGACCGACCCTCGCTAACGCCGCCTTCAGGAATTCAGCCAACCAGGATTTGGCCGGAACCTGGGCACTTGTGCCCGAAAACATCGTGACGTTTACGCCCACGGCAACACTGGTCGAGGACACCTACACCGCCAGTCTGCAGGCCCATGATCTGGCAGGCAACACTCTGCCTGTCAACCTGGCCTTCACCTACGACATCACCCCACCGGCCGCGCCGACCTTAAATCCGGTCGCAAGTCCAACCATCTTTTCAGTACAGACGCTAACAGGTACCAAGGCGGATGACGCTTCCATCTGGATCAACGGCCTTGAAGTGATTCCCGTGAATTCCAGTGCCGACTGGTCCTACCAGATAAGCCTGATCGAGGGTGACAATCCACTGGAAATTTATTCCAAGGATGCCGCCGGAAATCAGAGCGACGCCATCCATGCCGTCATCGTTTACGATGAAACGGCTCCGTTACCGGTAACCACATTGACGGCCGATGGCAGGGGGATCGGGACGGAGGTTCAACTGGATTGGTCCGGATATGACGAGCAGATCCAGGGTGATATCGACCTTTATCGCGTCTATGCCGAAGACCACCTGTTTACCCAGGTCGGCGGACTGCAGGCGGTCGGCACGGTGCCGGCCGGCACTTTCAATTACTCTGCCGGTGATCTGGTAAAGGGCGTGCTATATTACTTCGCCGTGGTGGCGGTTGACAACAAGGGCAACGCCCTCAGTTCGGTCACGCCGGTGTCCGCTGTACCGACGGATACCGTACCGCCTGAAGATGTCATCAATCTGCAAGTCCAATGTTCTGAGTCCAGCCTGACGTTTACATGGAATCATTCGGAAAATTCATACGGTGATCTGGCCGGCTACCGGGTCTATTTCGATGGTGCCACGGACGGTATCGATGTCGATATGCTGCAAAACACCTTTGAGCAAACCGGTCTGTCTGCGGGGACTTCATATGAATTCAGAATCACGGCGATTGACACCGGCGGCAACGAAAGTCCCGGTGCCGAAATCGTTGGTGTAACCCTGTTGCCGAATCCCCTGAACATTACGCTGACACCCTACAGCGGCTATGTGGATATCGCCTGGGACGGCGTCGAGCCGGCCCAACTGGTCAAGCATTATGCGATTTATGTGAGCGCTGCCGATTTCGACTCAGTTGCCCGGATGACACCGGCGGTTACAACCCCGGCCGTGTCGGCCAAGGTGGCCGGGCTGACCAACCTGCAAACCTACTATTTTGCGGTGACAACCATCAACCTTTCCGAATGTGAAAACCAACAGGTCGACACGGTCACGGAAACCCCGGTGCCGGACTCACAAGGCCCTGAAATTAAGGACGTGGAGTTGAACGGCTCACCGCTGGGGAACGGCGCCGTTTTGGGGAGTGCATCTATTGTCAGCCTGAATGCCGTCGACCCCGCCGGCGTCAGCCGGGTGGAGTTTCTGGTGAGTGGTCAATTGTATCTGACCGACACTAATCCAGCGGATGGCTACACTTTCCCGTGGGATATCGCCGCAGAGATTGACGGCGAATACACTCTGACGATTATGGCCTACGACACACTCGGTAACAGCAGTTCGGTTGTATACAGCTTGAATGTTGTGTTGCAGCCGCCCTCTACCCCGGTGATTACACAGCCAGCTGACGGCACGCTGGTCAACACAACGGAGGTGACGGTTGCCGGCCAGGCAGAAAAACACACCGAGATATTACTTTTCAACAATGATGTTCAGATCGGCACCTGGCAGGCCGCGGATGCTGCCGGCCGCTTCAGTCTACCAGTAAATTTGGAAGAAGGAGTAAACCGGGTACAGGCACAGGCCCGCAACCGCGCCGATAGCAGTCCGCTCAGTACCGAAGTCCTGGTAACGCTGGACACCAGCATTCCGGACAGCCCCGGCCATCTTAGTGCCCAGTCCAAGCCGGGCGGTGCCGTCCGGCTGGAGTGGAGCAGCCCCCTGGGTATATCCGTGAAGGGCTACAACCTCTATCGCGCCACGGCCGAATTCAGTTCACCGCCTGAGGCCCAACAAATCAATACCGGTCTGATTACCGCCACCAGCTACAGCGATCTGCCGGCGGACGACAGCATTTATTTCTATCGCGTCAGCACGGTCAGTTTGGCGGACAATGAGAGTGCTTTGTCCAATGAGTCGTCGGCGCTTTCCGACCGGGAATTCCCGCGTGCGGTTGCCATTCAGTATACGCCGGACGGTCCCTTCGACCCGGCCACCGGCCGCACGGCGCCGGGCAGGGTCGACGTTGTGCTGACGGTCAGCGAGCCCCTTCTGGTCGCACCTTTCTTGAGCATCAACCCCCTGGGGGCTGTGCCGTTATCCGTAGACCTGGTACGGGAATCCGAAACCACATACACCGGATTTTTTATTATATCCGATGATACGCCTTCGGGAACGGCCTACGCGGTTTTCTCGGGCCGGGACCAGGCCGGCAACCGGGGCACGGATATTGGGACCGGCAATACCATTTTGATCGACACAGACGGCCCTGCGGTCACCGCGATAGAAATTCAACCCGCATCCCCCATTCGCAACGACCAGAGCAATCCGGTCAATGTCCAGGTAACAATCGGACTTAATGAAAAGGTTAAATCCGGGGAGGAGGCAGTGCTTTCTTACCTGCTGTCGGGCAGCGGACGCAGCCTCGTGCCGATTGATGGTTTAAGCCGGATCACCCCCCAGAGCGGTCAGCTGGAAACCTGGCGCGGTACTTTTCAGATGCCTGACAATGCCGGTCTGGCCGAAGCCGAGAGCTTTCAGTTCATCTATCAGGGGGTGGATGACCTGGACAACGTCAGCGATCGGATCCAGTGCGCCAACAACTTTCAGGTATACCAGGGCAGCCTGCCGCCATTGGAATCGCCGGCAAACCTGCGAGGCCAGGCGCTGCCCGCTGGTCGGATTAAGCTGAGCTGGGACACTGTGGATGGGGCCGTCGGATACATCCTCTACCGGCAGGCACCCTCAGATAGTGACCTTGCAGAATATTTGCGGCTGGATGCTGAAACGGAATATATTGACGATCCGGGGGAAGATGGGATCTACTTGTATGCTGTTGCCAGCATTCGCTTTGAGAATGCCGAGGAGGCAATCAGCGGAATGAGCGACACCGCAACCGTGGTGTCGGACTCGGCGGCGCCGGCCACACCGCTTAATCTGGTGTTGGAGCTGGTGGCGCAGGGTGTCAAGGCCTCCTGGGAAGCGGGAGACGTCACCGAGTCCGTCAAATACTCCCTGTACCGCTCCGCTCAGGATCCGATTTTGTCTGTCGAGGGGCTGGATCCGATTTTGACAGGCTTGAATGATGCCATCGTCATTGATTCGAAACCGTCTCCTGACGAACATACCTACGCGGTGACGGCTACAGACTCGGCCGGTAATGAATCCGGGCCTTCCAACTCTGTTTACTTGAACTTTCAACTGCTCCCGGTTTCCTCTATCACGGTGCAGCAGGAGGACAACGATCTGCCGCTAGTCAGCTGGTCGCATGCCGGCGGGGGAATTGCAGGCTATAACTTTTACCTCGACTCAATCAAGCTGAACGAGGAGCTGCTTAGCAAATTGAATTATACGGATGCCGGATATGCGGGCGACGAGCGGCACTATGCCGTCAGTGCCGTCGACGGCAGCAATCATGAAAGCCTCAAACGCAACATCACTTTACCTGTGCTGAGCGCAACCCTGGCGGACGGCGAAGCCCTGCAGCGGGGCTTGATGAACCAGCTTGCCTACCGGGTGGAAAATATATCGGCCGCACGGGTAGATAACATCCACCTGAAAGTGCGCTGTGGTGGTTATGACCATATCTCAGCGCCGTTTGGTATCGACAGCGGAACCTCCCAGATGGTTTTAGTTGCCATTGGGGGTTACAGCGATTTGCCGGACCTGGCCGATTTGAGAACCTCCATCGAAGTGACGCCCAACGCCGGCGAAAAGGTGGAGATTGTTCGCAACTCGCAGATTGCTGTCAGTGACGGAACGCTGGTTGCGGATATTTTGAATGAGGAATTTGTTCGAGGCGGCCAGGGCAAGGTGCAGTTCAGGCTTGAAAACACCGGCGAGGCGGAAATTGAAATCGTGACCGCTACGGCTTCCGGATCTTCAGCATCAGATGAGATTGCATTTTACTTGCTGGATCAGGATGGCAACGTACTTTCCACCAAAGCGTTTAAGCAGAACATCGGCCAAGGGGTAGTAACGCTTGCAAATGGCGTGTCGGTTGCACGAGTGCCTGCCGGCGGGATTTTCACGTCCGCACCCGTCGATATCGAATTGCCGGCGGCCATGCCCGACGAGGTTGTCTTAGTGCTTGACATCCAACGCATTTACCATCACCTGGGGCGCAGCGATCAGGTCACGATGGACGGGCTGAGAACCTCCAGGGAACTCTCTTTGATCGACACTACCTACTATGGAGAATTGATCGGTATCGCACCCGAAATGTCGAACGGGGATGAAGACATCATCATCCGGGGCCGGGCCGTAGAACGTGCTTCCGGCACCCAGCTTGCCGAGGTGCCATTGAAGTTGTTTGTCTCCGTCAAAGGCTTTGAGCGCCGCTACGATGTTTTTACGGATGAAAACGGTGAGTTCGAGTTTGTTTTCACACCCCTGCCGGATGAATCCGGCATATACAATGTCCGCGCAATCCACCCGGACATCTTTGACAAGCCGGTGCAGGGGCAGTTTGTGATCAATCGCCTGAACTTCGATCCCAAGACGGTCAACCTGAACATACCGAAAAATTACGAACAGACCTTCAATATCAGGGCTACAGCCGGTGACGGTGCGGTCTTGAACAATTTACAGCTGGTATACGCAGAACTGGACCAGCCAAGCGGGTTTTTTTCCCAAGGTGTGCATGTCGGATTGGACCCCCCGGTGGCAGTCCTCTCCGACAAGCAGTCCGTCAATCTGAAGTGCACGATTTGGGCGGACAACACCGCGGATGAGGTTGGCAAAATTGTGGTCAAGGTTAAGAGTGATGAGAGCGGATCCGAGGGTTGGGGATCGGTTGTCATCAATACCCATTTTACGGATGCTCAGCCGGTGCTTTATTATGCGCCGGATCACGTCGAAACCGGTATGGCGCTCGATGACAGCATATCCGAGATATTGGTGCTGGAAAACCGCGGCCAGACAGCTATGGAGGATGTCAGCCTTTCAATTGTCAATGAGGACGGTTCGCCGGCGCCCGCCTGGATGCTGTTGAACAGCGCGCCAGATCAGGGAGCCATTGCGGTCGGTGAAAAACGCGAGGTCGGGCTGAGCTTCAGCCCGACCGCCGAAACAGCTTCCGAGGGCGTTTACACCTGCTATCTGAGGGTGACCAGTTCCAATCACCTGAAGAGAGACATACCGCTGTTCGTCTGGGTGACTCAATCCGGCATCGGATCGGCGCTGTTCAAGGTTGAGGACATCTACACCGGCACCACGGATGAATCTGCCGGTGAGGTCATCCAGGGGTTGGCGGGTGCGAAAATAAGAGTAAAGAACGAGGAAGTTACGACTGTTGAACAGACTCTGACGACTGACAGTGTCGGTGAGGCGCTTTTTGCGGATCTGCCGGCCGGCAGATACAAATACCGGGTGACCGCAGCCAACCACCAGGAGCAAATCGGACGGATTTGGGTCAAACCGGGAATTACAGCCAGTGAAAAAGTTTTTCTGGGCTACAATCTGGTGACCGTGTCGTGGGAGGTTACCGAAAAAACCATCGAAGATCGTTACGAGATCGTTTTAAACGCCACTTTCGAAACCGACGTTCCGGCGGCGGTGGTCGTCGCGGAGCCGGCTTCGATCACTTTGCCGGATATGAAAGCGGGCGATGTTTTTCATGGTGAATTTACCTTGACGAACTATGGATTCATCCGGGCCGACCATCTCAATACCGTACTGCCGCCGGATGACGCCAACTTCAAATATGAATTGCTCGACGCCTTGCCGGATTCGTTGGAAGCCAAGGGTGTCATCACGGTTCCTTACCGGGTCACCTGCATCAAAGCGCTCTCCCAGGAGGAAGAAACCCAAAGCGGCGGCGGCTGCCGGCGATACCTGAGATGTATAAGAACCTACTACTCCTATGTTTGCTCTAATGGAGACCGGTATTCGTCTTCGACCAGATTCTGCTACTTAACGGACAACGGCCAATGCGGTGGATCTTCACCGGGTGGAGGCGGCGGCCTTTATATTAATTGGGGTCCCAGCGGCGGCGGCTGGTCTCCAAGTCCTTCTGATGATGATCTGGATGGGGTTGTGTGCTGGCCGGTGAACGCCAGACAGGAAATCCAGGACTACAGCCTCGATTGGATCAGCGATGTGCTCTACTATGTGGGCTGTTCGGTCAATTGTCTGCTGCGGGAATACAATGATGAAGCGCTCGATCTCACCGTCAAGGTTCCAGGCGGAAGCATTGCGGTAAAGCGGCTGTTTTATGCCAACGATTGGCATTGGGAGCATACCCGCAATAATCTGGTGATAAATTATTATACAGATCGACAAATTCCGGCTGAGATTGACTCCGGTGTAATGCACGAATATGTGGATAGCATCGAAAAAGGCGGGGTGGTATACCGCAAAGAATCCAAGTACTCAAAATATTATTCCAACAGCACCAATAAAATATTCTTTAAGCCGGGTTTGGCGCTCTGGGAGGATAAGTTTGGAAACTGGATGAAATTCGATTTAGAGGGCCGCCTAACCACTTACGGAAACCGTTGGGGGGCAACCGGCAAATTGATTCGTGAAGAAGGTGCTGAAGATAAGCCGAATGGTATTTCGGATCGAAATGACGTTCAGGTTATCTGGTTCGAATACGATAACGACGGCCGGCTCGCTCGTGTCAGTGATAGTGAAGATCGCAGTGTGGAGTATTTCTATACTGCCGATAAGTTGACGAAAGTGATCGACGTCCTCGGCAACGAAACCGTTTATGAATACGACGGCGAAGGCCGAATCGTGCGGACCGTCGATGCCGGCGGCCGGCCCACCCTGGCCAGTTACGATCAGTACGGTCACGTCGAAACGGTTGTCGACCGCAATGGCACCGGGCACTTTTTTAAATACAACTTTGATGAGGTAAAAAAGCAGCTTTATGCCCAAATCAAAACATCGTCGGGGATGGTCAAAGAGGTATGGTTTAACGATGAGGGCGAAACCGAGCGCGTTGACGTCAACGGGCGCACGACAAAGAAGCAGGTCAAAGATGGCAGAACCCTGCTTGTCATCGATGAAAAAGGCAATACCACCAAAAAACAATACGATGAATGGAACAACCTCATTGAAATTGATTATCCGGATGGTACAACAGCCTCGTTCGAATATGACTCCAGGTTTCACCGGCCCTCCCGGATAGTTGATCAACGAGGCAACGCAACTACCCATGAGTTCGATGAGTCCGGTAACCTGACACGCAAAAACGAAGCGACCGGCACGGCGGATGAGCGGGCAAGCACTTTTATCTACGATGAATTCGGGCAGCTTTTGAATGCGACCGTAATTGGCGATGAAAACACGGCGCCGGCTTCCAGCATCTTTAGCTATGACAACAATGGGAATATAGAGTCAATTACCGATCCTGAGGGAAATACAATCCACTTTCTAGAACATGACAATATGGGCAATATGTTGCGGATGGAAGATCCGCGGGGTTCTATCTGGTTCTTTGAATACGATGCCATGGGCCGGCTGACCTCCCAGACGGATCCACAGTCAAATATTGTTCAGTATGAATATGACGGCGCCAACAATCGAACAGCGATTGTCAACGCATACCTGAAACGCCACGACTTTGAATATGACGATCACAATAATCTCATCAAAGAAATCGATCCATACAGCAATTTCAGCACCTACGAATACAACACGGACAATTTGTTGTCACGCTCTGTTGACAAAGAGGGCCGGTCAAGCCGAACCGAGTACGATAACGAAGGCCGGGTTATCAGAAGAGTCGACGGCGCTGGCAATGTCATCACCTACCAATACGATGAGACGGATCAGACTTTTGCGACTTCTGAAAAGCCCGTTCTCATCGAGTTCCCGACCTATTCGCGCAGACTTTACTATGACCGGATGCAGCGGGTTATTCGTGAGGTGGATATCCTTGATGACAGCACGACCTACTCAAAAAGTTATGAATATGATGAGGCTGGGAATCTGATCTCTCAGACGGATGCCGAAAACAACACCACCCTGTTTGAATATGATTCTTTGAACCGTTTAATCAAAATTACGGATGCTAAAGGAGGTGTAACTGGCAGGTCCTTCGATGATCGAGGCAATTTGATCGAAATTATCGACCCGAATAACGGTCTAACCCGATACGAATACGACGGAAACGACCGGTTGACGAAAATTGTCCGACCGATGGGCGAAGAGACGGTATTTGACTACGATGCCGGTGGAAATCGGACATCCGTTCTGGATACCAAAGGTCAGAAAATAGAATATATCTACGATGAACTGGGGCAAATGGTCCGGGCCGACTATTTTACGGCGGACGACCATGCGAATGCGGTAAAGAATGTTGATTTTGAATACGATAAATTGGGCAGTCTGATTGGATACGAGGACGGCGTCACCTCCGCCGTTTATGAATACGACGACCTGCAAAGAAAGATAAGCGAAACGGTTGACTACGGTTCTTTTAGCCTAAGCTATCTATATACTTATTATGCCAATGGTCTCAAGAAATCTTTCACAGGGCCGGACGGAATAACCTACAATTTTACTTACGATGAGAACAATCGTCTGAGGGGGATCGATATTCCCGCGATAGGTCCCGTCACCTACAATACCTATCATTGGAACAGCCTGAGTAAATTCACCCTGCCGGGCCGGTCCTCAACGGAATACGATTACGATCCTTTGATGCGCTTGAAATCGATCCATGCCCGAGATCCGGCCCAAAATACCCTGGTCCAACGCAGTCACACATATTCGCCAGTGGGAAATATCCTGGAGAAAAATACCGAACATGGGAATTATCTGTACCAGTATGATGAGCTTTATCGCTTGACCAATGCGGCTAATCCAACACTTGAAGATGAAGCCTATTCATACGATCAGCTCAACAACCGTTTAACTGCGCAGGGCGTTAATGGTCAATGGATCTATAATCTGAACAACCAGCTTCTCAGCTACGGTGATGTATCATTTGCATACGACGCTAACGGAAACATGACTCAAAGGGCAGATGGTTCTTCAACAAAAAATTCCATTTACAATGTCGAAGACCGGCTTGCCAGGGTTGAGGATGGAAACAGCAATCTGATTGCTGAATACTACTATGATCCATTCGGACGCAGGCTGTGGAAGGAAGCCGGTGGGGTCAGAACTTATTTCCTGTATTCCGATGAAGGATTGGTCGGTGAATACGATGCGACTGGAAACGAATTGAAAACCTATGGATACACCCCTGATTCCCTCTGGTCGACCAATCCTCTGTTTCAAAAAATATCAGGCAATTACTACTTCTATCAGAACGATCATCTCGGCACACCGCAAAAGATTGCCGATATAAGCGGCAGGGTTGTGTGGTCGGCTCAATACCATTCGTTTGGTAATCCGACCGGAACCTACCACACTCAAATTAATCCCGACTTCAATCACCTGGGATTTCCCGGACAGTATTACGACGCCGAGACGGGTTTGTATTACAATTGGAATCGGTATTACGATCCGACAACCGGAAGATATATATCGGTTGATCCTCTTAGGCAAGGGTTGAATCACTATGTTTATTCATTTGGCAATCCAATAGGCTACATTGATCCTGAAGGACTATGTACGCTGAGGATCGTTGGTGGTGCTTCGGAAATAGTTGCTGGTATATTGCTGATACCAGGGACTGGTGGCTTGGGGACGGCCGCTGCCATTGTCATAATAGCAAATGGCCTGGATAATTTGGTTGCTGGAACGAGAAGTGCTATCGGAGGACCGGAAGGATACCAGCAAGCTATTTTAGAGCGTACCATATATAATTATGTACCCAACGAAACCGCTGCAGGTTTTATATATGCGGGAACGCAGATTTTAATTCCCTATGGAGGAATGAAATTTGCTCAATACGATAAAGCACGATTAGCTGCTCAAACAATAAATAATCCAATACCTGATCGCATGGCTCGTGTTATAGCAGGCGAAGGACCATACCCTACACTTGGTCAGCCGGGAGCACAAGATGTATTTGTTACTGCTGCTGATGATATCTCAGGGATGAATGCTAGCCAAATATCCAGACGGCTTACGATTGATCCAAGCGCGAAGTACACGGTAATTGAATTTGATGCACCGACAAGTGGTATCGCATCACCCATTAATAGGACAAATAAAGGGTTTGTTGGTAAAGGATTAACTGGTGGTGGTGCTAGGGAATATGTAATTCCGAATCAGACGATCCCCTCCGGATCAACAATCAGGATTGTAGAATGAAAAAACTCCAGAAAGATGAAGTTGACCTAATTGGCAATTGGATTGAGAAAAACGGATCTGTAGTTGCTGATAAAGTATGTGAACGCATAAAATGGCTAGTAGAAGAGGTTCTGGAAAAGATCGCATTCAGTGAAAAATATGGGGCCTGGGAAACACTCTTTAGAGACCCGGCAGATGGCAGGCTTTGGGAAAGATACTACCCTCATGGAGAAATGCATGGAGGTGGGCCTCCTGCGCTGCGCTGTATCACAAAAGAAACAGCAAGGCAAAAATACAAAAAAATAGATTAGGATTTCAATTGTCTGTTTAAATGAGTCAGCGAGCTACCGAGTGCGTTCTCTATGGAAGGCGCTAAGTCATGAAAATATAGAATATGGACGGCGTTTCAGACGTGATCGTACAAACAACTCTGGATTGGGATCCGTCTATAAACAATATTTGAACTTTACTATCACGCTTAACAGATATATGAGCTATAACGGGGGAACTGTGATGGCTAACAAAACTATTTTTGGATTTGATGCCTTGCAAACTATAATAATTTTTTTTCTTAGTATAGTAGCAATCGTTGTTCCGCTATCCTCTGGGTCTTCTGACGATTCTGTATGTGCCCGTGTCAAAATTGAAATTAGACAGGAATTGACCCTTGAACGTCAGGCCTTTGATGCCCATATGGCCATCAATAACGGCTTTTCAGATATCACATTAACTGATATCGACATTGATGTGTCCTTCTCCGATGAAGATGGCAACAGTGTCCTTGCCAGCTCAGATCCGGACAACGCCCAGGCATTGTTTTTTATAAGCTTGGATTCCATGGATAACATCGATGATGTCAACGGTGACGGGACAATACAGCCGGCAACAACCGCCGATATTCACTGGCTGATCATACCGGCACCCGGAGCCTCCAACGGCCTTGCAAATGGAACGCTATACTATGTCGGTGCGAAATTGACCTACACCATCGGCGGCCAGGAGCATGTTACCGAGGTCTCGCCTGACTATATCTTCGTAAAGCCAATGCCCGAATTGACGCTGGATTATTTCCTTCCCTCGGATGTCTACGGCGACGATGCCTTTACCTCGGAAATCGAACCTCCGATACCGTTTTCACTCGGCGTCAGGGTAACAAACAACGGCTTCGGAGTTGCGCACAATTTGAAGATCAATTCTGCCCAGCCGAAGATCATTGAAAATGAGCTGGGCCTTTTAATAAATTTTCACATCGAAGGCAGTGAGATCAACGGCCAAACCTACGACAACACACTTTTGATCAATTTCGGCGATATTGCGCCAAACGAGTCTTCCAATGCCAGATGGGTTATGACCTGCAGCCTTTCAGGCCGTTTTGTAGAGTTTACCGCCGACTATTCCCATGCCGACGAACTGGGCGGGGAACTCACATCCCTATTGCAGGCGGTCAACACCCACTTTTTGGTGCGGGATGTACTGGTTGATTTGCCGGGTCGGGATAATATTCGGGATTTTCTGGCTAAAGACGGCGCAGCATATAAAGTTTATGAATCCGACAGCGTGGATACCGAGGTGAGCGATCAGTCTCCGGCTGCCGGTCTTCAGTATATCAGCAGCAGCGGGTCGGAAAGCAGCTACAACTTGTTTGCCCCTGACACCGCCGGGTTCATATATGTTCAGCTTGCCGATCCACTCAACGGACAGAAAATTATCAAGGAGGTCGTCCGCTCTGATGGCAAGCGCATCAAACCGGAAAATGCCTGGCTGTCCAAAACCAGGGACGGCAGCGGTCCATGGCAGCATTTTGTCAATCTCTTCGATTTCAACACCACTGTCTCTTATCTGATCGTGTTCGAGGATATATCCGCCCGACCGCAGACTCCAGTGCTCCAGTTTATACCGGATCGATCGCGAGTGGAAGGCAATCAGCTGGCCTTCATCGTCGAGGCCAGCGATCCCAACGGCACCGTACCTAAGCTGTCGGCTACGCCCCTGCCGGCCGGGGCCAGTTTTTCCGATGGCGAAGATGGGGTTGGAACTTTTGATTGGACGCCCGCAATCGGGCAGGCCGGCCAGTATCGACTCCAATTTTCGGCAACGGACGGAGTCCTGGAGGATTCACAGTTTGTCACTATTACGATCGATCCTACACCCGATACCGATCAGGACGAAATGACAGACGCCTGGGAAATGAAATATTTTGACACTCTGGACCGGGACGGCACCGGTCATTTCGACGATGACGGTTTCACGGATAAAGAAGAGCACGATGCCTGCAGCAATCCGGCCAGCACCTTATCTTATCCAGAGGACACATTTGTTGATTTGAATCCGGGCTTCAACCTGATCAGTATCCCATCCGGTGCCGACTGCAGACCGGATCTAAATGAATGGCTGCCACTGTTCGGCGACAACACGGAAATTGAAAAAGTGTTGGTTTTTGATACTGATGAAAATAAGTTTGTCACCATAATTCCGGAAGATGGATTCAACCCCGAATTTATCCGCCAGGGTGGTGAAGGACTGATAATTTACTCTATGCAGAATTTAGAAGTAAGTTTCACATCGGTCGATTGTACGGGCATCGATCTCCAGCAGGGCATAAACCTGGTGGGATTCGCCTGTCCGCCGGCCGACTACAGCGCCTTCGATCTTCTAAATGATCTTGGCATGTATAATGTGTTTAGCATTCAACGATTCTCTCAAGAAACCGGCAGCTTTGAAACGGCGAGTTTTGGAGAAATTGATCAGCCTATGGGGATCGATTTTTCGATTGTTCCGGGGGAGGGGTATTTTATTTACATGAAGCAGGAGGTTTTGGATTTCAGCTTCTAATCCGCAGATTTCGCCGATTGCGCAAACAACAATTTTTTATCCGCAGATTACGCCGATTACACAGATTATTTAAAAAGGGCACGTCGGACATTTTTGCTGACCGTCTCTGAATTCTCACCTTCCCGGATGGCGTTTATCATACCGATGTCTTCAATCGCTTCGACAATGAGTTCATAAAAAACATCTTTTTTTTCTTCAAGGGCTTCAATTAAAGCCTCTTTGAGAATTTGTTTGAGTTTGTTTTCATCTATTTGTTTTTGCATTTTTAGATCCTCAAAATTTAAAATTGCAAATATAAAACCTTTTAGATTATTATTTTTACCTGCTCCTTTTCAATGAATGCATGCAATGGCAATGTATCAGCAAGTGACACGATGAACAACCATGAAATTCGCAAAATTTGAACTCGGATCTCACGGGTGAGGGATTTAGGGCCATGTAAAAGAAAAAACAATTTTAGCCGCAGACTCAGACAGACATACACGGACAACAAAGAAATTTTGCCCGGCCGACCCTATCGATTTAGCCATATAATATTTTATTAGATTAGGGGAGTTGGATTTAATGATTCAGTATTTAGAATCTATAGCGGAAAAATTTTGGACACAGATTGAACGGATGAAAACCGAAAAGAAATTGAATTACGATGTTGGGTTTATGCGGCTGGGACAATGCAGCCTGGACCTGTAAATACCGGTGAAAGGTAACCTTGAACCTTGAACCTTTGAACCCATATGTAGTCAAGTAGGGTGGGTGGCGCGGAGCGAAACCCACCAAAATGAACCGCTCTATTTCGCAGTTGTGAAGGGATTCTCAACACGAACTCCTCGGATCACTTAGCCGTCGCTTAAATCTCCCGAATCTTTTTGCGTTTAGCCTGATCAAATTGATCCATGCTGTATATCAGAATGTTCGTATCAATAAAGGTTTTAGCCATTGTACAGATCCTCGCGCCGCCACCGTCGACCTTTAGAATTTGCCCCGGCACGATCCATGAGGGTGAAGCATTCCTCAAGCCAGGCGTCGGATTGAAGCCGGACTTTCTCTACCAACAGCTTCCGAATAAGAACATTCAGTGATGTCTGATGCCTCTCAGCGTATTTACTGCCTAATTTAAGTAGCTCTTCATTTAGGGAAATCGTAATGTTTGGCATGGCACATCTCCTTAATGTTGTTTTACATTATAAGTGGACACTGATTATGTGTCAATATTCTCATATATATCGCTAAAGCTCGATGGCGTAACAGAGGGCTAATACAAAGGCATGTCGAGTGGGTTCCAGGGATCGAATTTCAGAAAACCTTGAAAATCTCGAACTGGCGGGATTCTTAGAAAGATATATCAGTATTGAAGATATTTTCAGCTCATAATTTCCGATTGAATTTTTTCGCTGATTTTGATAAATGTATCTTTGTAACGCCGGTTCTTGGCCATGAATCTTGAAGATTTAGTGAGGATGACAAGGGTGATTGCCGCCAGAGCAGAAACGCTTCGGCATCAAGGAAAAAACCTCGGTCGGATGGAATTGAGTTGTGAAAAATTCTATTCAAGATGACATTATGATTTTTGTTGAAGAGGTTGTCAATCGATTCAGCCCAGAGCGAATTGTTCTGTTTGGCTCACATGCCGCTGGAGACCCGAGCTCAGAAAGCGATGTAGATCTTTTCGTTGTAATGGATTTTGAAGGACGTCCTTATCAACAGGCCTATGAGATTCGAAGAAGCGTGAAGCGATCATTTCCACTTGACCTACTTGTTCGCCGCCCTAAAGATGTTGAGCGTAGATTAAGCATGGGCGATTTCTTTATTAGAGAAATATTGGAGAAAGGTAAAGTTTTGTATGAGAGCGCTGGTAGCTGAATGGATCAGAAAAGCTGAAGCTGATGCCGGCACAGCCAAACGGGAGGCTTTAGTAAAAGAGGATACTAACTGGGATGCTGTTTGCTTTCATGCGCAACAGGCCGTTGAGAAGTATATCAAGGGCTTGCTTCAACAAAATGAAATCTCTTTTGAAAAAACTCACGATTTATCAATCCTGTTGCATCTGGCATTGCCTGTATTTCCTGAATTGGAGAAGTTATCTGATGATCTGGAGTGGCTATCTGCTTTTGCCGTAGAGTTTCGATACCCTGGAGAAGAAGCAATTAACCAGGATGCCGAATCCGCATTGGCCACAATGGAAAGGGTCCTCGCATTGTTGCGCGAAAAGATCCAGGTCGGGTGACCCACGTAAGCCGTGTGCTCTGTTCCATCCAAGATCTCAAGCCGGGACTAAATCTGAGAGAATTAAAGAATTGTAACTTTCCCGGTTGCTAATTTGCGCAGGAAAGTGAAACTCCAGGCAGTTAGCTTATTAAATTTTTTGTTTTTAATCGACAGATTACGCAGATTACAATAAAGGTGAAGTCCAGATTGCGAAATCTGCCGGATTTAATTCCCCGCAGCTTGCTGCGATAATAAAGACAAAATCAATCGACTGATACTCCGCGGTTTGCCGCGGGGCAGTTCATTGGTATTTCAATTCGAATTCCTCGAATCACCTGACCGTAGATTAAATCTCCCGACTTTTTTTGCGTTTAGCCCGATCAAATTGATCCATGCTGTATATCAGCTGCAATTATTTTTTTCCCAATTCGCGGCGGATGGAATTAAATCACGATTCCGATGGCTCTTTGGATGGCAATTTCAATCTCCTTCATTTTCCCAGGACTGACAGTACCGGAAAATGGGCCTCGTATCAGGAAGGACTTATCGAGGCAGGTGATCTGTTCACATTTGACCATTGAGGTTCGTTTAAGGCCTCCCTGTCCCTTGGATAGTTCTACATGGGTGGGACTGGGGCGGAGATT
>Ga0056116_1000158_pt1 | contig 21044 bp, 17 predicted proteins | sample WorMetOlspDAHAB2_FD_67352 | JGI IMG/M metagenome (GOLD analysis project Ga0056116, IMG submission 67352) | Marine gutless worms symbiont microbial communities from Max Planck institute for Marine Microbiology, Germany - Olavius sp. DAHAB.2 ...
AATGGAGAGCGTGCGACACAGCATGGATGCAAAACACCCGACACAGATCGCAATGGAGAGCGTGCGACACAGCATGGATGCAAAACACCCGACACAGATCGCAATGGAGAGCGTGCGACATAGCATGGATGCAAAACACCCGACACAGATCGCAATGGAGAACGTGCGACACAGCATGGATGCAAAACACCCGACACAGATCGCAATGGAGAACGTGCGACACAGCATGGATGCAAAACACCCCCGCGAACGCAGTGTTTTGAACATGAGTGGTGCCGTGAAAGGGATTCGAACCCCCGACCTGCGCGTTACGAGTGCGCTGCTCTACCAGCTGAGCTATCACGGCAATATGGAAAAGCTACCATTATACATGTAAGCATTCAAGCTACACCTGATGGTGATCTGTATCTGTGTCGCCAGACATTGTTTTTTCGTGTACCGTTGTGTTTGGTCTCGCGGTTTGTTTCGAGCATCGATTGCTCCTGCAACAAGGTGGTCCGTCTCGCGATCTGTCGTGTGAAGAAGAAGTCTCATATCGATGAGGTGGGCACCAAGGCGATCCGTGGCCTGTTTTCAGCCGGTTTCGCAGATAAGCATCCAAATCGAGGAGACGCACACTAGGAAGAACTCAAGTGCCGGGAAGAGGATCACGCCTTCACACTTAAGGTGTGATGTCAAAAATACAAGGAACCCTCACAGCTGAGCGCGATCAAAAACTCTTACGCCTGAGCCCGCCCGACCAAAACAACCTCAGATTGAAATGGAGCGGGCGATGGGATTCGAACCCACGACCCCAACCTTGGCAAGGTTGTGCTCTACCCCTGAGCTACGCCCGCAAACACTTCTCTCGGCGAAACCATGAGAATTCGAGAAACATGCCTCTTACCAGCAGCAATTGCAACAAATAATCGCTGGCATGTGCATTATTTTTATCTTAGAGAACACATATCGTTGTAAAGTATTGTTGTGAATAGATGGGTACTCTAAAATCGACGGCCGGAGCTGTTTTTTTCTTTGTACTTGGAGCGGGCTCTAAAACATGACCGAATTCGGCAACAAACGACAGATGGATAAAGAGAATCTTCCAGAGGTGTTATCCGTATTGCCTCTATCCCCTGGTTTGCTTCTTCCTCAGACTAGACTGTTAGTTCACGTGGAAGACCCCAAATATGTGGCCTTGATAGATGCAGTGATGCAATCCCACAGAATGCTGGCTATAGTACAGACCAATATGAGTGACGGAGAAAATAATACCGATGCAGATGAAATGGCTCCACTGTGCAAAGTAGGTTGTCTGGGACGTATAGTACAGTACGGAGAGGCTGGTGATCACGGTACAATCATCGTAGTTCTGGGGGTGTGCAGGTTTAAGATATTGGAAGAGATCGAAGTAGATACTCCTTGGAGACAGGTGAGGGTCACAACAGAACCCTACTCTGCTGATTTTCTCCCCAGTTCAGGCTTGGATAAAATAGATCGCGCTCAAGTCCTGAATACCTTGAAGACATACATGATGTCCAAAGATCTACAGGATGAGTTCGAGGAAGTGGAGTACACACCAACTGATTGGCTTGTAAATTCACTATGTATGCTGTTACCATACGGAGTAGGTGAAAAACAGGCCTTCCTGGAAGCTAGTGACTTATCGGAAAGGGCCGATCTGCTCATTGCCGTAACAGAATATTTTCTGGCCAGAGAAGGTAAAATCACCACTCTAGTGTCGTTGCAGTAGGAATTTAATGGAAAAACTGGAAAATATAGGGCGAATGGCTCCTGAAGCCATGGTAATGCTGGTTTGTCCAGTTACCAGAACTGCGCTCAAGTATGCGGCGAAAACTGATGAACTGATCAGTCGCGTTACGGGACTTGCGTATCCCATCCGTGACGGTGTGCCGATCATGATACCAGAAGAAGCGAGGGAACTGTAACATCGTCTGCAACGGGTGCAGTAGTTCGGAAACTAAAGACATGACAACGTCAGAATCTGCGATAGCGCATAAACCTCAAGTCACTGTGCTGCTCGCCGAGCTCAGGGGAGTATGTGCTGGGGTCAGTCGCGCTGTTCTCAGCGTTGAGAGGGCATTAGAAAAATTTGGAGCTCCAGTGTACGTAAGGCACGAGATCGTTCATAATCAATACATAGTGGAAAGCCTCAAGAAAAGAGGAGTGGTGTTCGTAAAAGAACTGGATGAAATTCCAAATACAGATCAACCTGTGATTTTTTCCGCACACGGTGTGTCGAAAACTGTGGTACATACCGCTAAGTCGCGTGGTATGTTTACAATAGACGCAACATGTCCACTAGTAACCAGGATTCATAATGATATAAAAGCCTATTTCGATTTGGGGTATAAAGTGCTTCTCATAGGACATGCCGGTCATCCAGAAGTAGAAGGTACTATGGGTCAACTCCCGGAAGGAGCTATCTCTCTCATCGAGACACTCGATGATGTGGAAAAGCTGGAAATCCCTGCAGATAGTCAAGTTGTATGTATTTGTCAAACGACCTTGTCTGTAGACGATGCGAGTGCTATTGTATCCGCGCTGTGTGAAAGATTTCCCAGGATGGTGCGGCCGCGTGGGGAAGGGGTATGCTACGCCACGACTAATCGTCAGGAGGCAGTGAAGCTTATAGCCAAGCAGGTCGACCTCTTTATTGTTGTTGGAGCTCCTAATTCTTCTAATTCGCAGCGTCTTAAAGAAACCGCTGAGCGGGAAGGTTGTCCTGCCTTTTTAGTGCAGTACGTTGAGGAGATAGATTGGGATTCTCTGAAAGATGTTCCTGTGTCGCGCATTGGCTTAAGTTCAGGAGCTTCCACCCCAGAGGTGCTGGTAAGGGGAGTCCTAGATGCACTTTCTGAAACTTATGATGTTACAGTAGAGACGGTTTCTACAGCGACAGAAGATATTACATTTGGGTTACCTAAGGTCTTGCGGGGATCTGATACCTTGCCACACACGTGTCCTATGGTGAGTACGGTGAGACCATGGTGAATGATGCTGTTGAAGTGTTTACTGATGGAGCTTGTTTAGGGAATCCAGGACCTGGAGGCTGGGCAGCAGTCCTGCGATGCTGTGATGGCGCAACGAGGGAATTGTATGGCGGGGAAGCTGAGACCACGAACAATCGCATGGAATTGCTTGCTGCCATCTCTGCACTCAGAGCTCTTGAGACTTCTAGTGAGGTGAAGCTGTACACTGATAGCGCTTATCTTCAGAAGGGGATTACGGATTGGATCCGTGTCTGGAAGCAAAACGGATGGAAAACAGCCAACAAAAGACAAGTCAAAAACCTGGATCTGTGGCTGCAGCTGGATTCATTATGTGGTCATCACCGGATTACCTGGTGTTGGCTAAAGGGACACGCTGGTCATGAGTACAATGAACGCGCTGACCTGCTGGCGAGGCAAGGTGCGAGAGCCTGGAGGGGCAGTGTTTGAATAGAGTACAAAGAGTCGCTTATATCCTCGCTGGATGTCGCATGCTGAGGGGCGGTTCTGTTAGTTATTACGTTAATAAGGGTGATTTATGGCACATTCGCTTGGAAAAGATGCACCGCATGTGAGATTGGGTCTCTCTGGTAGGCGTCAACGCGGTCGTGGTAATTCCGTGAGGACCAGAGGTTCAGGTGCGGCTCGCACATATGAATCTGCGGGTCCGGACGTGAAGATCAGGGGAGATGCTGCTTACATCGTCGACAGATACACCACCCTAGAACGCGAAGCCAGATCCAACGGCAATCGCGTGTTGGCAGAGGACTACGCGCAGCATGCAGAGCATTACAGAAGAGTCGACGGAGGAGGATCTCGCTTCCAAGGCCAGTCTGATCCTGTCCAAGCTGAGGATGTTGTGCGTTCTGAAGGAGAACCTGTTGTAGAGAGCGCCGGGGAAAACGGAGAGGTAAGTCGTGTCGCTGATGCTGGTCGCCCACAGATGGATCAACAGAAGAGAGGTACTGTTTCTCAGCGGCGTTACACAAAAGGTGTTGGAAGACCTACGTTATTGACAGCTGACCGTGCTGGGTCAGATGTCGAAGATGACCTGAACAAAGATGTTCGGCAGAGTGAATGGATTTCCAAATCAGGTGATACACCTGATGGAGACACTGGCAACGGTGATACAAGTAGTTCTTCGGTCCTTCCGGCTCGTGAGGGGCGCAGTCAAGGGAAACGCTGGTCTAGAGAGGCGAAAGAAACTGGGGAATTCAAGGTGTACACGGTGAAGGAGGCAAAGAGCAGTAGCAGCACTCGCGATGCTGGTCTTGTAAACACCTCAACGGTGGGAGAGCTTCCTGCATTTATCACGACTGGATGCAAACGTGAACCCTTATCAGAAAGGGCAGGAAGAATTTCTACTATGTCCGGCTTTTCGGGTCATTCAGACATGATGACAGAAATGAGGCCGACAGAAGTGCACGAAGATAGTATTGGGCTCTCCTACACTGAAGCAGGGGAGGGTGTGGAGCTTGAGGCTTCCTCTGAAAGGGTTTCTGCCGTTGAAGGAAAGAGATCGGAAAAGCGAAGTGTTCCAAAGAGAACCACTTCTACTTCGCGTCGTCCTCGCTCTGTAAGTCGCACACGTGCTGTTCCTGTTGTTTCAGTCGCGCCACAAGAAGTTGAGCGAGAAACTGAGAACTCTGATGATGAGGTGTATGAGTGAGATTGGTCAAATAATACAGGCGTCTTTGTTCTGAGTTCTGAATAAGAAAGGAAATCACATTCTGCTGCTCCCACCCGAGTTGCTACGACAGAGGCTAGATACGGTCCTATTCTGTGTTCCTGGGTGTCTACGCGCGAGCGAGAGCAGTTTTGATGAGATCACGAGTTTCCGAGATGCCGTGCGCTGCTATGAAAGAACCAAATCGTGGTCCGGTCTCTTGTCCAAGCAAAACCTGGTACAGAGCAGAAAAGAACTCCAGGGAAATCTCAGTACGACTTCCATGCTTTGAAGTCTTCACCTCTGGAAAGTGCCGGCGTCCAACATCGTAAACGGCTGTCTGGATCTCATCTGCATCAGCGTTCTGATGCATGCCTGCTAATACTGAATCAAGATCCATCAGCATATCCTTTTCCGCATCCGTCGGAGTGCGAAATTGTCGGTATGGCCTCACGAATTCACGGGCGTACAGTATGGCATGCTTGGCCATCTTGTCCAGTCTTGGGTGGTCCGTGGGAGATAGGTTAGGATCATAACGAGTGATAAATTTCCAAAGAGTCTCCGGACGATCGACATCCGAAGATGACACCAAGTTGAGCAACATGGAAAAAGATATCCTATGCTTCGAAGTCCCTTCTGGTGCAGGAGGGGAGCCGCAGTGAATGTGCCAGACCGGATTGCTCAACTGTTGATCCAAAGATTGCCGGGAAAAGGCTTCGATGAATTGCTCGTATCCCTCCACCGACTTTGGAATCAGGTCGATGTGCAACTTCTTAGCAACTTTGGGCTCACGGAACATAAACAAGGCAAGGCTCTCTCTGGTAGCGTATGTCAGCCAGTCATCCACGCTGATCCCATTACCCTTGGACTTGGATATTTTCTCTCCTTTTTCGTCTAGGAACAGCTCATAGTGGAGCCCTTCAGGAGGCTTACCTCCGAGCATTTTGCAGATGCTTTTTGCGATTTTGGCGTTGTCTATGTGATCTTTGCCATACATTTCGTAGTCTACTTCTAGTGCCAACCAACGCAGAGCCCAATCGGGCTTCCACTGCAGTTTAGCTCCTCCAGACTGTACGGAAGTTTCAAATTTCTCGCCGGTACTTGGATCCTTCCATCGGATCATGCCGGATGTAGGATCACGCCACTCTATTGGTACTTGCATCACAACTCCGGTGATCGGGTGAACCGGTAAGAAGGGGGAATAGGTCTTGCGCCTCTCTTCTCTCAATGTGGGAAGCATGATGCTCATTATGTCGTCATATCGTTCCAGCATCAGGATAAGCTGGTTGTCGAACTGACCAGTGCTGTAGTGCTCGGAAGCGGAGATGAATTCGTAGTCGAAGTCAAAACTGTCTAGGAAATCGCACAGAGCCTTGTTTCCATGATGACCAAGACTTGTCTCAGTACCGAATGGGTCAGGGATCTTAGTCAGAGGCAACCCAAGTGCGGAAGTCAACATCTCTCGGTTCGGCAAGTTCTCTGGAACGCTACGCATTCCATCCATGTCGTCAGAAAAGACGATTAGCCTGGTCGGTATTTGATTTTCTGTGAGTATGTGGAACGCATAGCGAACCATGGAGGTTCTCAAGACCTCACTGAATGTACCGATATGCGGGAGCCCAGAAGGACTGTATCCTGTTTCGAATACTACCTTATTTTGTCCTGTAATTTTCAGGCGAGCCAACAGCTTTCTGGCTTCTTCGAATGGCCAGGCTTTGGAGCATATGGCGGCCTTTATCAGGTCTGGTGTCATGTTATCGTCAGCAATATCAAGAAATCTCATCACTATTTCGACCATCAGTGGTTTTAGGATCAGGGTAAGGGTCAACCAGGCTACAGACAAATCGTCCAGTTGTCATCACATGAAGCTGGTGCATATGTCGCAGTTCAGTGTATGAAGTTGGTTCATACGTTGCAGTCCAGCACATTAATCTGCTTCGTATGTCGAAGTCCAGATCGTACAAAAAGACTGTTACTCCTCGTGCATGCTCCATCTAGACGGAGGCGCCATTCAATCTTGGCATGGATCCGCGATCCGTTGGACTACTTAATAATCCTGATCTTGCAAGAGCCTACCCATGCTGAGGAACTTTTTTTGACGATGACTGCGTATCTCTCCAGGGTCTATCTCGGACAGCTGCGACAGACGATCTGCTATAGCCTTGCCAACACTCTTGATCGTATCTTCAGGCTCTCGATGAGCTCCTCCGGTTGGTTCAGGGATTACCTCGTCTATTACGCCAAGCCTCAACAAATCCTGTGCCGTTATCCTCATGGTAGTTGCGGCTTCCTTGGCGCGTGACTTGTCACGCCACAGAATGACAGCAGCACCTTCCGGAGATATGACGCTGTAAATAGCGTGCTCCAACATGAGAACACTATCCGTTGCAGCTATGCCAACCGCTCCTCCAGATCCTCCTTCTCCGATTATCGCGGCGACACTGGGGACTTCCAGTTTTAAGAAAGCGTTAATGGATTGAGCTATCGCCTCTGCTTGACCTCTCTGTTCTGCCTCTACTCCAGGATAAGCACCAGGCGTATCGACTATGCTGATCACAGGCAAGCCAAACCGAGATGCCATATCCGTGATGCGCAACACCTTGCGGTAACCCTCTGGACGAGCCATTCCGAAATTATGCTTGATACGTGTCGCAACATCAGACCCTTTCTCATGCCCAAGACAGATAACAGATCTACCATAAAACCGTCCGATCCCAGCTATAATGGCACTGTCCTCAGCAAAGAGCCGATCACCAGACAGAGGAGTAAAGTCCTCCAGTAGAATCCTCACATAGTCGAGAAAGCGCGGACGGTACGGATGACGAGCTACCTGCACTTTCTGCCATGGCGTAAGGTTGTCGTATATCTCATAGAGTGCACGACTTGCCTTTTTCTTCAAGTTTTCGATGTTTGCCTCGGTTTCTTTGTCGAGACCATCTGCATCAGCCAGAGCCCGTAGTTCCCGGATCTCGCCCTCTAGGTCAGAAACAGGTTTTTCGAACTCCAGATAATTGTACATCCGTCCTCCTCGAACCACAGATCATCAGTGGATCATAACGTGCTTGATTGCTTTATGAGGTACAGAAACATCGGTCGGGACGCTAAAAAGACCAATGCATCCTATTCCAGGCGAGACCGAAGCAAATTCATGCCGCATCACAACGATGGCCCAAGCTTCCTTCGCAAGTTCCCCGATTCGATCAAACACGAACCATGGAATAAAGCCTGCGAAAAATCCTCAAGACGCGCTAGAAGGAGCTTTCTGTTGACTTCTCTTCGCCTTTTTCTCAGGAATACGAGCTGCTTTACCGGACAATGCACGCAGGTAGTAAAGCTTGGCACGCCGAACTCTACCGCGTCTGACGATCTCAATGCCTTCGATTAAGGGGGAAAATAGGGGGAAAACCCGCTCAACTCCCTCACCATATGAGATCTTCCGTACCGTTATGCTTTGTCCAAGACCACTGCCAGAATGAGCTATACACACACCTTCATAGCTCTGCACTCTGGTGCGCTGTCCCTCTGTTATCTTTACCTTCACAGCCACCGTATCCCCAGGAGACACGTCAGGGAGTTGACGCTTCTCCAGCACAGTAGCCATTTGGTCACTGTCGAGTTTGTCAATGATATTCATTGCCGTCACCACTAAGAAAAAACTGCATGCTAGTTCGACTCTGTCATTTTGTCACATATTTTTTTACTGCGACTATCACATAACAAATCGAATTATTTTCGTATTTTAGTTCAAGAACACCCTACTTGACCATCATTTTGTAATGAAAATACACCGATAGGTAACTCGTTGTTAACCATTTTTTAATCGGTTATTAAACTACTCCGTCGATACATAGCCATTGAGCAACTATAGTGAGATTATATCATGCGTATGATGGATTTATACCAGTTATATGAGTTTAATCGTGCAAGCATCACGGCTTCGAATGCCTTCCTGCGTTTCATGGAGGGAGCCTTTAAACAACAATTGAGCCCAATTGCCAAGCATCCCTTGGTGCGCGTCATGAGAGAAGTACACGGCGCTATGGAGAGAAGCACAAGGTTCTCCAAGAAACCGGAATTCGGAATCAAAGAAGTGATGATCGAAGGAAACCGCGTTCCAATACGAGAAAGAATTATCTGGCATCAGCCATTTTGCCGTCTGATTAGGTTTGAACGCGTATCATCTGAAAAAGAAGTATCTTTTGCAGATGATCCAAAGGTTCTTCTTGTAGCTCCCATGTCTGGCCATTATGCGACTATGCTACGTGAAATGGTGAAAGCATTAGCGGTGCGGCATGATGTATATGTCACGGATTGGGAAAACGCACGTGATGTGCCGATCTCACAGGGAGGTTTTGACCTGTCTGATTACATCGACTACATCACTTTGATGTTTCGAGCTATAGAAGGTGAAGTACATGTTATAGGTGTGAACCAGTCAAGTGTTCCAGTCTTGGCAATGGTTTCTCTTTTGTCCTCGAGTGAGGAAAAGAAGCTTCCCTCGAGTATGGTGCTCATGGGAGGACCAATTGATGTCCGTGCCTCCGAGAATGCCGTTTCCAGGACGATTTCCGGACTGGGATTAGATTGGTTTAGGGACCATGCCATTATGAGAGTTCCATCTGGTTATTTGGGACGATCTCGCCAGGTGTACCCTGGGTTCTTACAGATGTACGGTCTAACCAGCTCCACCATCACGGAGCACTTGTCCGCTTGCAGAAAGAGTGTGGATGAGTGCTCTATCGGTGGGACAGAAGGCTCAGTAGCTGAGAAAGGACTATTCTACGATGAATACTTTTCGACTATGGACATGACTGCTGAATTTTTCTTGCAATCCATTGAGACTGTGTTCGTCAAGCATCTGTTGCCAACTGGACGGATGAAGCACCGTGGTACTCCTGTAGAACCATCTGCCATACGCGAGACCGCTCTTATGACGATCAGAGGAGATATGAATCAGTTTATCGCTCCTGGACAGACCAGAGCGGCTCATGACCTCTGTCACAAAATACCGAGTTCTATGAAGGCAGACTATCTGCAGCCAGGAGCCGGTCACTATGACATGCTTTTCAGTTCCTGTTTGCGTTCGGAGATTGTTCCGCGCATTAGTCGGTTTATCAGGCAGCACAGGAAACAAGTTAGCACTTTGTTGAGTTCGACAAGTGTTTCTGTGGCCAGTACGGGCAGTGAGAAAGAGACTTCCTCAGAAGGCTCGGCGGAAGGCGTAAAGGCGGGCGAAAGTAAGACAAGCGAAAGTAAGACAAGCGAAAGTAAGACAAGCGAAAGTAAGACAAGCGAAAGTAAGACAAGCGAAGTTGATGGATCTCAGTCCTCTGCGACGAAGATAGGAAAAAGCGATAGTAAAGAGGATGTGTCCAAGAAGGACGACGACAAAAAGCCGGTGAGCTTTAGGTCGACGTCGGGTAAGACTGGGTAACAAGTACTAAAAGGAACGGCAATGCGCTAATGTCGTTTTGATGCTGATTGTGTTGTATGGTAGGGGGTCTTGGGTTGCGCTGTGCAGTGACTATAACCTGCGCCTCCCCTAAAAACAGGCTTCCCAGCCCCCTGCCATCTGAAAGTGTTTCACTCCCATCCCGCTTTACCGGGCATCCTTTGACTCCACCTGGTCTCTGTGCTGGTTTCTGCGACTGCGTTTCCGCTAGTCTCTGTGAGTGAGCCCCCGCTAGTCTCACCTAGCACCACTTGTCTCTAACAGGTTCTCTGCGACTGCGCTTCCGCTAGTCTCGTCGAATGTCACTTGCTCCCATCTGGTTCGCTGAGACTTCGCAACCCTCCATCTGATCGAAGAACTTACTGGAACAAGGGAAATACCACGGTTCCTAAGTTTGGTAGACCATTCGGCGATCTTCTTGATACTCGTGGGGAATGCTGTAATCGCGCCAATAGCAATCCCTCTCTTTTTAGCGATATCCTCCAGTTGAGCCAGACGGGCATCAATCTCTTCGAACGATTCGTCGATAACCAGATCTACTTTCGAAAAGGCTTCATGTGATGTCTCTAAATCCTTTCTTTGAACCGGCCAGTCGGCCAGGAAAGTAAGACCGCGATCTGATACTTCTTTTATCACAGGCTCGATTGCCAACTCTGACGGAGACAAGTGATCTTCGGTGTCGCTGATGATCCCAACACATATCGGCCATTGAGCTAACATCCAATGCAATCTGTCAATGTTGTAGCTTGAAGGCAAAAAGGTGTTCAGTGATCCACTTGGTTTGTCCTCGGTACCACCGTACTTCTCTATCGGATTCGCATGTATTGGTACTTGCAGCACTATTTCATAGCCCATTTGTCGAGCTTTACGAGCCAAGAATTTCAGGTTGCGAGTTCCGGGAACAAAAGCAAGTGTGGTATTCGGTGACAGTAACTCAAGGGCCTGCTGGGTCCCCATTTGGCTCAACCCCATCCCCTTCACAATTATTGAGATGCGTGGGCTCCCCTCTGCAGGCAAGGAGGCAGGACTGGAATAGGCATCCAAGGGACGCATGCCATTGTCAGCAATCTTGGGAATCGGACCATAGACCCCTGTCACATCAGTTATTGCAGGAATGGCGTCTGTTGGCAGGGATGCCTTATCTGTCGGGAACCACAAATCGCTGGAACGGCTCTCGTCCAGTGATCGAGTGGTTGCGAGAATGTCAGAAACTACTTCCGCGTTCTCAGGCTGATCTTTTGGAGTTTCAATGCCCCTCTGAGCAACTGGTAAATAGTGTCTGGCTGACCAGTCGATGGAAAAATTCAACACACCAGACAGCAATGCACAACAGCCAATTAAACTCACAATTGCAGTCCATAAACACAGACTTCTCAGTAGCTTGAAGTTGGGAGAACGGCGCTTCAATCGTACCACTAATGGCTTGTACAGCTTTTCGGTGAGGCGGTCCATTGGACAATCCCAGATACAATACGGTCCAGGTACTATGTCATATAGCGCGAAAATAAAACACTTTCACCCAGTCTGCAACCACTACTGATTTTCTGACAGGAGTGGCTTTTTGTCAGCTTCCCCTCTGATGAAATCATAGGCAAAATTGAGAACTGTGTCATCCTTTGGTTCAAGCGGAACATATCGTTTGTTCAATTTCCTGACTTCTTTGTTTCTGTCACTCAGGCACTTTGTTTTCTGAGTTTCCTGAGCCTCCTGAGTCTCCTGAGGTTTCTGAGACTCTTGAGACTGGTCTGGAGCTTTTGGGGATGGCTCGCGCACTAGAGGAGCTTGTAACACCTCGAAGTCGGGAGTTATACCTTTCCTATGAATGGAATTGCCAGAAGGAGTATAATAGTGAGATGTAGTTAGCTTCAGGGCACCATCATCGACTCCCAATTTTTTGATAGTCTGAACAGAGCCCTTACCAAACGACCTAGACCCTATTATAGTAGCCCGACGATGATCCTGTAGAGCTCCCGCTACGATCTCTGCGGCTGAGGCAGAGTACCCATTTAACAGCACTACAAGAGGTTTGCCTCTTATCTCATCACCCTTGGTTGCACTGTAACGCTGTGTGGTAGCGATGCTGTTTCCTCTGGTTGAGACGATCTCTCCTTTGTCAAGGAAGGTATCTGCTACCTTCACTGCTTGATCTAACAGACCACCCGGATTGCTGCGTAAATCCAATACGACTCCACGGATTGCTTCTTCATTTTCCTCGGACATGACTTTATTGATGGCCTCTATTAGACCGTCATGTGTTTTTTCACTGAAGTTAGTTATCCTGATAACGACAATGTCTGTTTCGAGCCGGGCGTCGACGGTATCTATCTCGATTGTGTCTCTTATCAAACGGACCTGAAAAGGCTTTTTCTCAGTGTTACGTTCGATGGTCAGGACTACTGGTGATTTCACAGGACCGCGAATGTTATCTGTTGCTTCGCTTACGCTTAGACCCTTGGTAACCAGGTCATCGATCTTGATTATGACATCCCCAGGCTGCAATCCGGCTCTTTCAGCCGGAGTATCCTTGAGCGGGCTGGCTATCGTAATCTTAGCGTCTTTTCGGTATATGATGGCGCCTATTCCACCAAATTCGCCATGTATTTCCGCATTCAGGTCCTTGAGTTCATTGGCTGTTAAGTATGAAGAGTGAGGGTCCTTCAAGGTCTCCAGCATGCCCTTGATCGCGCCCTTGATCAGCTTCGTCTCGTCCATACTTTCGACGTAATCGTTCTGGATGAGAGCCAGCACATTTCCGAAGAGCCTCAATTGTTGATAAGTTTTTTCAGTGACAGTGATTTCCCTGATCTCTTCAGCACTGTGCTTTTCTTCACTGACCTTTCCTTCGGCTTGTCCCCCGATTGCCAGAAGTTGTAACACGATAAGAGCAGCGATACTCGTACCTACCGTAATCGTACGGAACACAGAAAAAATCTTATGTATCATTCTTTATAAGCATCCTCATCGCTTTGGTGAGCCCTTACCAGGAGTGGTGCAGGATCAATTGGCACACCGTCTTCACGAAGCTCTAGGTATAGCACAGCAGGCTTACCTTCACATTTACAATGATTGTTGTTTCCTGTTGTGTCCACGTCTATCCCTGTGGGATTCTTACGGGGCTCGTCCTGGTGTTTTTCATATCTATGCTTTTCGTGTTTTTGTCTTTTGATTCGCGCTGCAGTTCTGGCAGCATTTCCCATACTTCCAAGCGAATCCCCGGATGATACACATTGACCAACCACTACGCTAGTGCGGTCTATGCCTACAAGGATAACCTGAGATCGCTTATCAACAGAAATTATGATTACGTTTTTGTAATCACGGAAAGGTCCTGCGTAGATCACACACCCGCCGAGAGGCGAAAACACCGTCGCATGAGCATGTGTAGCTATCTTTATCCCCTCCGACCTGAGATGTCTTGGACCAGCCCCTCCGAACTCCCTCAAAGCCTCGCCGACCACAGGGAAAATCACAACAGAAGATCTAGGTATGGAGACGGATCCCTGTAGCTTGTCTGCCGAAGAACACTGTACTTCTCCGGTTCCCGCGACGAGGAGCACAGTCCAGAAACCCGAAAGCAGAATAGGAAGATAAAGTCTCCAACCTGTCAATCTGCAAACGGTGCTGGTAGTGATCTTGTCCTTGCAGAGCATCCTATCGTGCACAGTTCCAGGGCCTCATAGTGCAGGTATCAGTTTCTCATCTAATACGGGTTGTCAGGTTGAGGGCCATCACAGAGCACACCAAGTCCGCCGCAGTGATCTGGCATTCGGAACTCCATGCAGGATGCCCAGCATATGGCGCGTAACATGTGACATTTTTCCTCCTGACCGCACGTAGCTGCGAGCATACTCCATCATGACCTCTATGACATGGTCAATATTAACATCAGACTGCACATCGCCATAGATTTTTGAATCCACCTCGGTGAGGACTAGAGGTTGCTTATAAGCCGTTCTTCCCAGCATTATCCCGTCCATAACAGAAAGGTGATTCTTTATGCCATCCTCGAGGCTCGAAATTCCACCGTTGATGACCATGTGTACATCCGGGAAACGACGTTTCATGTCATGGACAACCTGATAGTCCAGAGGCGGGACACGGCGGTTCTTTTTCGGTGAAATTCCATCTAGCAGGGCTTTGCGAGCGTGCACCGTAATACTGTCTACTCCGGCTTCTGTCGCCGCAGCTATAAAAGAGGGAAGCGTTTGTGACGGTTCCTGGTCATCGACACCGATACGGCATTTGACCGAAATGGGTAAGTGCGTCGCCTTTTTCATACTCCTGATGCAGCGAGCCACTAAAGGAATGTCCAGCATCATGCTGGCTCCAAAGGAGCCAGCTCGAACGCGAGAGGAGGGACATCCGCAATTCAAATCGATTCCATCATATCCGTATTGCGTCATGATACGCACAGATTCAGCCAGTTGGACAGGATCTCCTCCCCCTAGCTGTGCAACGATCGGATGTTCTTCCTGAGAGAACCCGAGCAATCGATCACGGTCACCGTATATTACAGAAGGAGCCGAGATCATCTCCGTAAACAACACTGCTCTTTTGCTCAGTTGACGGTGAAAGAACCTGCAATGTCTATCGGTCAGTCGCATCATCGGAGCCACAGAGAAGCTATAGGATGCAAATCTCTGTTGTGTTTCTGAAGTTCGTCCGGGCACCTGAAGTCTACAGCCTCTTTCTGACGTCTTCATCGCACCGAGCTGCTAGACCAGGTACGGTTCAGGCGAGTTATTGAATGAAATACGAGAAAAGCGAAAGGATGAACAATTCTATTGCAGTATCACTCGAATTGAAACAGATTTAGACAGACTGTTTAGTTTGGTAAGCATCGAAACCAATTTAAACAAGCTGCTTAGCTGTGTAGGTATTGAAACAAACTTAGACAGAATACCTGGTTTGGTAAGAGTGGAAGATGGATGTACTCACAAAAGGTATAGCGATCTTTGTAGTGTTTGCCGTGCTGCAAGCCGGAAGTATCATGGGGAACACCAAAGATCCAGAAGAGGCTGAGAATAACAGCCTGACACCTGTGCGTTTTGGAATGAACTGGGTGCCTCAACCCGATCACGGAGGTTATTATCAAGCTTCTGTAAGCGGTCTCTACAAGGAGTGTGGCCTCGAGGTTCAGATCATTCCGGGAAGTGTTCGAAGTTCTGGAAGGAAGAAGCTTCTCGTCGGGAAGCTAGATTTCTATATGGGAGGAAATGTAATCGCTCCTTTTGCCATGGCAGCCAGAGGTCTTCCTATCAAGGTGATCGCCGCTCATTTTCAACGAGCTCCGCAGGTGATCATGTCACATCCTGGGAGATTCGATACTTTCGAATCACTCAAAGGAGCCAAGATCTTTCTCAGTGATGGTATTTTCAATTCTTACTTCAGGCTTATGGTAGCAAAGTTTGGTTTCAGGCGTGAGCAGCGACGTCCGTACAATCTGATCTCCTTTTTAAGCGATCTGGATTCTGCTCATCAAGGTGTCGTCACGGCTGAGCCCTTCGCCGTGGAGAAACAAGCTGGCTTTAAGCCGAAAGTGCACTTACTATCCAGGATGAGCTTGACATCATATGCTTCCTTGATCGAGACAACGGATCACATGCTCTCTAGGTCTCCGGACCTTGTACAATGTTTTGTGGATGCCTCAGCTAAAGGATGGTACATATATCTGTACGGAGACAACAGCTTGGCTAACGCGGCTATAAAGAAAGACAACCCGGATATATCCGAAGCACAATTGCAACATGCGGTTGCGGCGATGAAAGAGTACGGTATTGTGGATTCGGGTGATGCTTTGTTACAGGGTATAGGAGCTATGACACATGAGAGAATGAAAGCTTACTTTGATAAGTTGGTGTCAGCTGGTATCCTGGATGAAGACATCGATTACAAAAAGGCCTATACACTGGAATTCGTCAATAAAAGGGTAGGGATTGAGTTAAAGAAAAGGCTGGTGCACTGACAGATGTACTTTCTTGATAAAGTGAAGATCTACATCCGTTCGGGTGATGGTGGTGATGGCTGCGTATCCTTTAGACGCGAAAAGTTTGTCGAATTCGGTGGTCCGGATGGCGGTGATGGCGGGAAAGGCGGCAGTGTTATAGTCGAGGTGGCGAAGGACCTAGTCACTCTGGTAGATTACCGTTACCAACGTCACTTTAAAGCCAAGAGAGGCGGTTATGGTATGGGTTCCTCTCGTTCGGGGGCCAACGCTCCTGATCTGGTGATCAAGGTTCCGAGGGGCACCGAGATACTGGAAGAAGACGGAGAGACACTCATCGTCGACATGGTTGAAGTTGGACAGCGGTTCTTACTGGCCGCTGGCGGCAAGGGCGGCTTTGGGAATACCCATTTTAAGAGCTCGAAGAACAGGACGCCACGAAGAGCAAATCCAGGACTGCCGGGAAAGGAAATGACCATATACCTCAGTCTGAAATTGATATCTGATGTAGGCTTGATTGGTCTTCCCAATGCTGGGAAGTCTGCTTTTCTTGCGGCTGTAACTGCGGCGAAGGCGAAAGTCGCTGATTACCCATTCACCACTCTTCATCCTGGTTTAGGTGTGGTGTATATGAATGATGAGTTTTTCGTACTTGCTGATCTTCCTGGGATCATCGCTGGTTCTTACGAGGACCGTGGATTGGGTCATCGCTTTTTGTCTCATATTGAGCGATGCAGGGTACTTCTTCACTTGGTGGATGGAGCCGCACCCAATCCTGCACAAGCCTACGAGACAGTCAGGAATGAGTTGAAGCTACACGGTAAGGATCTCATAGAAAAGCCGGAAGTCGTAGCCATTTCTAAAGCCGATCTCATGACACCGGTGGAAAGAAAACAAAAACTAGAAGAGCTGGAACAGGTGGTAGGTAAATCTTCTCCTGTGTTTTCCTCTCTTTCTCGCGAGAACATAGACAGCGTCCTGGAAGCCCTGATGAGTACTCTTGATGAGAGTTCGGAACAGGCTGTTTGTGCGCAGCGTGATTCATCAGATTCTAGTGAAGTCGTACCATGGGCTCCGCCATTGCATTAGTTTTCCCTTGAGCAGGATTCGGATTGATCTGTTCGGTTTGCGTGCAGTCTGGTTCCGCTGCCTCGGGTGAGACTTCATGCTTGGGCTTAATCCTGGGCTTAGGGTGAAACTGGGCTTAGGGTGTGGGCTTAGGGGTGAATTCGTATCCTTGCCCCGCCTTTGCATGGGTTTTCCATCGAGAAAGACTCGGATTGGTTTGTCCGGTTTCGAAACGGAAAATACCGCGCGTAAAAACAAATATAGGATCCGCCCTATATTAAGGAAAATAATTCGATTCATTTGTATGTTGACGGCCATGTTTGCCAGAGCATATAGTGTGTAGCCATCAGAAACTGCCTTCTGGTACAGAAGCGTTCAGTGGTCGTACGGAAATTGAATCTGGTGTTTCGAGTGACAGGGAGGCTAGTGTAAGGTAGGTCGCAGTGACCTGTGAAATGCGCGGACGTGGCGAAATCGGTATACGCGGCAGACTTAAAAGGTTAAGTGACTTCGAGTGCCCGCTGGGAAACTGTCGGTGCATAATCGCTCAAATTCGGGGAAAGCTAATCGAAAGATGAATCGTAGGCTAATCCCGAGCCAAGCTGGTGAGGCTCCAGAGCTGGATCCAGAAGGTGTAGAGACTAGACGGGTGACGCCTAAGGTCTTGCAGTCTAAAAGGACTGCTCGCTATGGTGCTGGGATAGTCCAGACCACGAACATCTCTCACGAGAAGGGGTGGCGGCGAAAGTCGAGGTGGTAAGAAAATCTGTTTCTTAATAAAGAGTGCGGGTTCGACCCCCGCCGTCCGCACGCCATGTGTACCTGCTGTTCTAGAGTGTGTTGTAGCCGTATATAGGTGTGTAGCATATGAGTCTTAAAGGGTTTGGCTGAAGTGTACACTGGCTTGATCTGATTTCCCTAGCCAGATTGCATCTAGGCCTGTTTTGTCCTGCTGAACTGGATCGCTGCAAGGAGGGAATGTGTCTCGCAGCCGTTCCATGAGGCCTTGTCACCGGATCTTTCTTTTCTTAGGTATTGTGTTCTGCTGGAAGCCAGTTTTGGGATGGAGATCTAAACATTCCTATCTCCCAGAACAGTATCTGGTATGACGCGTGTTTTGGGTTTTGCTGTGCATATTTTTGAAGAATTTACTGCGCGCATCCGCAGTGTGGTCAAGGACCTGTGGTCACTAGCTCCTAGCGACCCTTGTTGGTCTCGCATCTTGGTGGAAGCTCCTCGCGAGGACAAACATGGGGATCTGTCAACAAATGCGGCTATGGTATTGGCTAAAACCCTACAGATGAAACCACTGCAGATCGCTACCATGATAGCGGATGAAATCAAATATGATCGGGATATAGCTTCAGTAGAAGTCCTTGAACCAGGTTTCATCAATATGAGTCTGAATAATTCTTGCTTCTCTCGTGTTGTGAGGAAAATTCTGATCGAGGGTATGAATTACGGCCGCAAGCCTCCCAATTCTATAAGGCTCAATTTGGAGTCTGTATCAGCTAATCCGACTGGACCAATGCATTTAGGTCACTGTCGTGGAGCTATTTTCGCCGATGTATTAGCTAACTTGTTGGTTTTTTCCGGATACGAGGTCACCAAAGAGTACTATGTCAACGATACAGGAGTTCAGATAGCCGACTTGGTTAAGTCAGTCTACCTGCGCTATCTGGAGTGTTTAGGCGAAGATATCGGGGATATGCCCGCTAATCTATACACGGGAGATTACCTCAAACCGGTAGGACGATCCTTGGTCGAGAAATTCGGAACAATGCTCAAGGAGGTGGAGGAAAAAAAACAAATCGAACTCATAGAACCTCTTGTAGTCGACAAGATGATGGATTCGATTAAAGCTGACTTATCTCTCTTGGGGATCAGGCATGATGTGTTTTTCTCTGAGAAGAGCCTACACGCTGGTCCGGAAGGAGATCGAGTGGCTGCTGCGATCGAGCAGTTGATCCAAAAGGGAGCAATCTATAGAGGAAGACTGACACCTCCCAAAGGAGGAGAGAAGATCGAAGACTGGGAGGATCGTGAACAGCTTCTCTTTCGTTCCAGCGACTACGGTGATGATCTCGACCGTCCGCTGATCAAGTCGGATGGTTCGTACACGTATTTCGCTTCAGATGTGGCATACCATTACGACAAGTATTTGCGCGGGTTCCTAAATCAGATAAACGTCTTCGGAGCTGATCACAGTGGGTATATAACCAGGCTGCGTGCTGCCTTAAAGGCGATATCAGATGGTGAAGTCGAGCTGGACGTGAAAGTGTGTCAACTAGTGCGGCTTCTGAGAAACCGCAAGCCAGTCAGGATGTCGAAGAGATCCGGTGGCTTCATTACCTGCAGAGAACTGCTGGAGGAAGTCGGAATAGACGCTCTGAGATTTATGATGTTATGGCGCAAAAACGATGCCCATATGGATTTCGATCTGCAGGAAGCTATAGCTCAGTCAAAAGACAATCCGGTATTCTACGTACAGTATGCACATGCCAGGGCTGTTTCCGTGTTGCATCAAATGCAGAAAAGCGAGCAGGCACTCCCTGGGATCCCCACTTCGAAGGAAGGGATAGAGTTTGTTTCTCAGGAATGTCTGGGGTCTTTCCTGGAAGCGGATTTTACAGTCCTGACAGATCGCGGGGAAGTCAGGCTCATCAGGCGCCTCATAGAATGGCCCAGAATTGTAGAGATGGCAACGCAAGCAAGAGAACCGCATCATATAGCTTCATATCTTCACGGCCTTGCAAACGAGTTCCACGTCCATTGGCATAGAGGAAGGGATAACAAGGATTTGCGTTTCATCCTGTCTGAGGATCGCTCTCTCACCATGGCCAGACTGGGATTGGTGACATGTATAGGTCTCGTACTGTCACTTGGATTGAGCATTTTGGGTGTTACTGCGCCTAAGGAAATGCAGTGACTCCTTTCTCTATGTATCGACTGTTTCCGACCTTAGAGTAAGTCTTCCTGTTTTTGTTCCGGTATATTGAGATGCAAACAGTGTTTTGCTTTTTTGAAGAAGGTTTGTCCAAGAGATTGTATATCATCTGCTGAACCTTATTACTACAGATGTCCGGGTATTGCTGGGAAGGCATTAAGTTGCAAATCATATTTTCTTAGTTGTAGATCTAATTTTCCTGCATGCACGACGTTCAGGCATTCATTTGAGCTTTACGGGCCTGTACATGGCTTGCAGAAGTGTTAATTTAGTGTTAACAGTTTCCTTGGTTTGCGTCGTTTGTCAGGCACATCGCATCGTCAGGGATTCTTTGAGTTCTGCTTTGTTGGTGATGTTTTGGGGACGGTTTAGGGGGACTGTTACCATGGATACAACTGTCACCTACGGCCTTCATAACGATGATCATGATAGCATCAGAGAGCCTGGTACCTATGCCATCCACGAGGGCAATCGTGTTCGCGCTGGTAAACCAGAAGTTCCAAAGAAATCATTGTCTGACCCTGCATCTGTTTTCCAGCCGCAGGTAGACGATGATGTCTTGGTTGAGCTGGCTCGAATGGTGAGTAAAGAGCCAGGGAAGGCAGGAGAACAAGTCGACAGGACTACTCGACAACTTGAGCGATTTGAGAAAGGGGTGAGTTCTGCCATCGGCATGTCGGATGTGTTTTCTGCGCCTACGCAGCAGCCTGAGCAAGGAATGAGTGCTCCTATTGGCATTGCTGTTGGTGGGTCGGGTGCATCTTCTGCTACTGCGCATCAGGCTAAGCAAGGAATGAGTGCTCCTATTGGCATTGCTGTTGGTGGGTCGGGTGCATCTTCTGCGCCTACGCAGCAGCCTGAGCAAGGAATGAGTGCTCCTATTGGCATTGCTGTTGGTGGGTCGGGTGGATCTTCTGCTACTGCGCATCAGGCTAAGCAAGGAATGAGTGCTCCTATTGGCATTGCTGTTGGTGGGT
>Ga0056116_1000163_pt1 | contig 20855 bp, 13 predicted proteins | sample WorMetOlspDAHAB2_FD_67352 | JGI IMG/M metagenome (GOLD analysis project Ga0056116, IMG submission 67352) | Marine gutless worms symbiont microbial communities from Max Planck institute for Marine Microbiology, Germany - Olavius sp. DAHAB.2 ...
AATATTCTGCCGTATACGTAGCTATATTTCTACAGCACGTAAACAAGGTTGGGAAATTTGGGAAGCTCTTGCACAAGCCATTCAAGGACAACCCAAGCTATTACCCCCCTGAATAGTTACTGTTATTTTTGTCCAATTGCTCAAAAAACACGGATTTATTTAAAAAACCTCAAACCTGAAAAACAACTTGCGGAATGTGGGATACCTATTAAAAGATTATGTATTTCAGAGTTTCAGCGTATCCCCTTTTATTACATCATCTTTAGCAAACAAAAATTGAAACAGAAACTCATAGGAGATTTTGTGTCTAAAATTATTCATATAAATTATTTGCTAAGCTAATTGTTGCTATGGGTATTCAGTAGTGGGAACAGCTGATGTCTGACACACTTCCCTCATGAAGTGGCTTCAAAGATTCAGTTTTGACGTAGTGTTTCTATCGCAAAGATAAGTTTTGCACGTCCTCATTATCTATACCCATATCGTTAGCCTTTTTTAATATGTGGAGAATTTGATTATATGTCAGTTGTGGACATCTCCTAGCAATATGTATTACATCAAGAATACAATTATATTCCAATTGTTGCTGATGATGACATATGGAATATAGCACCTCCCCTCGATGTACAGAACCTAATTTCTCAGTTATGTTCAAAATAATGCGAATAGTATCATCTTCTAATTGTTGCTGATGAAAACAAATCCAATATAATATTTCCTCCTTTAGATCATCACCCAGAGTCGATTGTGCAATCACATTTAATATGGAGCGAATATCTTGAGTGTGCAATCGTACATTAATATTGCTACATAACTGGGATAGTAGCACACCTTGTGTACGCTTGTCATGCTGCATTTGAAGAACCATATTCAATATAATGCGAGTAGTATCATCTCTCAGCTGTGCGTTATGGCAGCAAAAGCACTCCAAAATTGGTAGTTGATACTCGTAATCCCATTGTGAAATCATATTTAACATATTACTAATATCACTATCTTTCAGCGATGTTTGGCATGTACATGGATATTTATATCTATTTTGTAAGATCCCTTCTTGAAGTTTGGCGTCATGCGTTTTCAGATATAACTTAAGAATCATGCCATCAGGCGTTATTTGTGTGCTCTGACACGGACATGTAGAAATCCCTTTTACAATCATATCTAGAATGGTTCCGATTTGTTGAGGTCGTATTTTTATATTTAGATATGCATTTATTAGAAGACTTCTCGTTGCCTCCGCCACCATCTTTATGTTATTAAACAGGCTCTGATTACATGGTTTTGTTTTTGTGAAAATAAACTGTGCTTCATTTGTAGAAAGAGTTTGAATTTGGCCAGACATAATATCGCTCCTTACCTTTGCTTTTTGCGTTAAGCTCACAATTATTTAATATATATGTTAAATTGTGTCATAAAAAATGTTTTTGTGCAAATGTCAATTATCAACGGGAATCTAACCCAAGTTAAGCAAAACTTGCAAAAAATCGGCAAATTTTTCTAATTCAAAATTTTACAAATATCTTATTATCAGTTATATAACGAATTTGATATCTCAAAAACGGATTTGTAGTGCCTGTAAAATAAATAGTTTATATACGTTATACTTAAGCACATGTATTTTAGACTCAAACAAACACGTTCTACTCCGGTTAAGCGACTCTTAAATTTAAGCTGCACTGTTTAGTATGCGCAATATACATTGAGTGCATACTATAGAAAGCCGTTGCTTTTAAAGCATAAATTATATTAAGATGAAATTTATTTGCTTCATTAATTGTTTTGCATGAAAAAACAACCTATTTACTTAAAAAATGTGTGCGTTCATAATTTAAAGGGAGTGGATCTTAAGCTTGATCCTGGATCTTTTATCGTATTTACCGGTGTATCTGGTTCAGGAAAATCCTCTTTGGCCTTCAATACGATTTATGTCGAAGGACAGCGTCGTTATATAGAGTCTCTCTCTACTTGTGCTCGTCGTTATATAGGAAATTTACCAAAGCCAGAGGCGGATTTAATTGAAGGGATCTCTCCTACCATCGCTATAGAACAAAAGACAATGGGAAAAAACCCACGATCCACGGTAGGAACGATCACCTCCATTTATGATTATCTTCGCGTGCTTTTTGCCCGCATTTCTACGCCACATTGTCCTATTAGCGGAGAAAGAGTAGAACCACAAAGTAGCACCTCCATTTTCTTCACGATAAAAACCTTCCCACAAGGATCTCAATTGGTTTTTTTGGCGCCTTATGTCAAAGGTAAAAGAGGAGGGTTTAAAGAGCTTTTTAAAGAACTTGTTCGCAAAGGGTTTTTGCGCATTCGGTTGGATGGAGAAATAGTAAACCTGGAAGAAAAAATTCTTGTTGATAGACATGTTGCGCATGATATCGATCTGGTTGTGGATAGGATTATTTTAAAGGAGAGTGAAAAGAAACGGATAATAGAAGCGGTTGAACGCTCTTTAGAGCTTGGCAAAGGGGTGATGAGCGTTGTAAATCAAACAGAAAAGAAAGAGACTCTTTTTTCACAACATGCTTATTCTAAATCGTCTAATGTTTCTTATCCACCGCTAGAACCACAAGATTTTTCTTTTAATCACCCCGCAGGTATGTGTCCCGCATGCGAAGGGTTGGGCGTGAAAAGGGAATTTGATCTCGCAAAAATTATCGATCCTAAGCTTAGTATTGCCGCAGGATGTTGCACAATTGCTGGTTTGTATAATACAGAAAAATGGAGAAATATCTATAAGCTCTTGGCGAAACATTATAAATTTTCCCTTCATACCCCTTGGTATAAACTCTCCACAGCCATACAAAATATGTTCCTTTATGGTAATGTACAAAATGAGATCGAGATAAAAGTTCCCTATTCAAGACAAAAAACATCCATTCAATGGCATGGAGTGCTCTACTATGCTAAACAACGTATTGCTGCAGCCAAAAGTAGCGCTTATCATAACAAAATGAAAAGTCTCATGTATGAAACAGTCTGTTTCCAGTGCAAAGGTGCTCGCATCAAACCCTATCCTGCTGCAGCAACTCTTGCTAAGAAAGCGATTCATCACCTTACCTCTTTAACTATTGAAGAACTTTTTTCTTTTTTCGAAAGTCTTAAGCTCTCTCCCTATAAAGAAAATATTGCCCACGATCTAGTGTTGGAGATAAAAAAACGGCTTTTTTTTCTTCTCAACGTAGGATTACATTATCTTTCTCTTGATCGTGCCGCTCCTACCCTGTCTGGAGGAGAGGGACAACGGGTGCGCCTTGCTTCTCAAATTGGATGCGGTCTGGTAGGGACAACCTATATTTTGGATGAGCCCTCGATTGGATTGCACCCTAGAGACAATACTAAACTTCTTCATACGTTACAACTTATTAAGGATCAGGGCAATACGGTTATCGTCGTAGAACATGATGAAGAGACGATGGAGGCTGCCGACTATATTGTTGATATTGGGCCTAAGGCGGGGAGTCTTGGTGGAAAGATCGTGGCGCAAGGAACGATTGCCGACCTCATTAAAGCCCCTAACTCTCTAACTGGTGCATATTTAGGGAAGAGAAAGAGCATCCCCATCTCTCAACAAAAACGAAAGCCTTCTAATAAAAAGGTAATTATCGAAGGGGCAAGCCACTACAATTTGAAGAATCTGACTGCAGAGATCCCTTTAGGCCTTTTTGTTGCAGTCACAGGAGTTTCTGGGTCGGGAAAATCCTCTCTTATCGGAGATATTCTCTATCCCGCATTGAAAAATGCACTCCATCGTGGTGGTGTGAAAGTAGGGGAGCATAAAAGGATTACCGGTATCGACTATCTCGATAAGGTAATTGGTATCGATCAATCACCCATAGGTCGTACTCCTCGTTCCAACCCAGCTACCTACGTTAAATTTTTTGATGATATTCGCAACCTTTTTTCTATGCTTCCTGAAAGTCAAGCTGCTGGATTTGGGCCTGGACGTTTTAGTTTCAATGTGCGGGAGGGGTCCTGTAGTCAATGTCATGGTATGGGAATGGTGCGCTTAGATATGGACTTTATGGATGATGTGTGGACAACATGCTCATTATGTGAAGGAAAACGGTTTGATTCTAAAACTCTTTCCATTTTGTACAAACAAAAAAACATTCACGAAATTCTCGAAATGACGATTGAGGAAGCTTCTGTTTTCTTTCATAACTTTCCCCTTATTGCACGCAAACTCTCTCTTCTTAAACAAGTTGGTATTGGATATCTTACCTTAGGACAATCTTCTACTACCCTGTCTGGAGGAGAGGCTCAACGTATTAAACTGGCTCGAGAGATGATTCGTCCTTCACGAGGAAATACTTTATATATTTTAGATGAACCTACTACAGGACTGCACTTTCATGATATTAACAAGTTGGTTCATATCTTACACTGCTTAGTAGACAAGGGAAATAGTGTTCTCGTCATCGAACACAATATAGATCTTGTGAGAACAGCTGATTGGATTATCGATTTGGGGCCGGAAGGAGGAAAAAATGGGGGAGAAATCGTTGCAAGCGGTCCTCCAGAATATATACAAACACTGAATACTCCAACAGGCATTGCTTTACAACAGAAAAAGAGAGAATTGCATAAATCCGCTCTTCATACATGCGGACCTCTCACTGCCATACAGGCTGTAGGATGCAACCAAAATAATTTACGTAATTTGTCTTTAACGATTCCTCGTGGAAAAATTTCTATATGTACTGGTCCTTCAGGATCGGGAAAGAGTTCGTTTGCCTTTGAAACCATCTACGCTGAAGGACAACGCCGCTATATTGAATCACTCTCTCCCTATGCTAGGCAATTTGTTAAACAGATGCCAAAGCCTAAGCTAGAAGAAATTACGGGGCTTTCTCCCTCCATTGCGATTGAACAAAAACATCATGCGGGAAATCCTCGCTCTACTATTGGTACCATCACAGAAATATATGACCTACTTCGACTGCTATTTGCCCATGCAGGAACCGCCTATTGTCCTGAAACAGGAGAAAAAATTGAGGCAATCAGTAAAGAATATGTGGTCGATCAGTTGATGAACTTTCCCGAAAAAACTCCCCTCTCTATTTTAGCTCCTATTAAAATCTCTTCACGAGAAACTATTGAAGAGGTAAGAAACCACCTCATTAAACAGGGTTTTCTTCGCATTCGTCTCAATGGAAAATACTATACATTAGATGAAGAAATTCCCTATCAAAAAAATCGAAAAAACATGCTCTATCTTGTTGTCGACCGTATCGTCATAGGGCCTGGTGTGGAAAAGAGGGTGTTTGAAGCTATTGAACAAGCAGTACGATTTTCTCCAGAACCCTTTCTCGTTGCTACCAAAGAAAAAGATCTATTATATAACCTTACCTTCGCAGTTCCTAGTACGGGGAGAACCTATCCTCTCATCACACCACACACCTTTTCATTTAATACAAATGAGGGGATGTGTCCCCATTGTTTGGGGCTTGGTATAGAGTTTGGTGCAAATATAGAGCACCATGAGGGAATCCTATCTCTCTCCGCTTACACCATAATGGTATATTTGTGGAAACATTATGTTACTGAAATGGCTGCAATGTTCTTTATGCGCTTTTTAGAAGATAGTGGAATTGATCCCAATATTCCTCTGGGAGAGCTTTCTGAGAAACATTTGCAAATTTTGCTATATGGTTCTCCCGATTATTTTACTTATAATGGCGTAGAGGTCAGGTGGGGAGGGATTAACCCAGCCCTTGAAAAATTGGGGAAAACGGGAAAGGAGCTTATAAAAAAATCTCTTTTCCCTCTGTTTGAGCCTAAAACCTGTCGCAGTTGCCAAGGCGAACGCTTAAATTCTTTAGCGCGTAATGTGCGCGTTGGAAAGGTCACCATTGGAGAGTTGTGCAATCTCCCACTTAATAAAGCCCTCTCCTTTTGCACAAAGCTGCAGGTAGCAAAACATCTTCAAGAAGTTGTGGATCAGATAAAAAGCCGCCTCTCCTTTTTATGTCAAATTGGGCTTGACTATCTCTCCCTATCTCGCAGCGCACCTACGTTGAGTGGAGGAGAAATACAACGCATCCATTTGGCACGTCAACTTGGAAGTGGACTTACCAGCTGTCTCTATGTGTTAGATGAGCCTACAATTGGACTACATCCCCATAATAATGAGAAATTGAATAAAGCTCTTATAGCCCTTAAAGATCTGGGTAACACCCTTCTTTTGGTAGAACATGATCCCCTTACTCTCAAGATTGCGGACCATGTCTTTGACTTTGGTCCAGATGGTGGAAGCCATGGGGGGAAGCTCGTAGCACAAGGATCCATCGCTCAAATCAAGAGAAATCCACACTCCCTTACCGGAGCCTATCTTAGCTATAAAAAGAGGGTGCCATATCCCGAAAAACGGCGTAGCTTTCAACAGCATATTTCCGTGCAGAATGCAAATAAACATAACCTGCAAAACTTTTCTGTAAAGATTCCTACGCAAACTCTTGTAGTGATCTCTGGCGTGTCTGGATCTGGAAAATCTACGCTCATTCACGAAATTGTGAGAAAGGGGGTGCATATGCACCTTATCAGTCGTTCCAAAAAGAATTCTATCGAGGTAGATGGGGCAACTCTCTCAGGGCTTGCTGCCTTTAAAAAGCTCGTTACTATTGGCCAAAATCCCATTGGGCAAACCATTCGTGCCGATGTTACCACCTATAGCGAGATCAATTTTCCTCTCCGCGAATTTTTTGCCTCACTTCCCGAGGCAGTTGCTCGTGGTTTGCAGCCTGTACATTTTAGCTCTAACCATACAAGCGGTATGTGTCGTTTTTGCCAAGGACTTGGATTTAAATCGATTTGTTTAAAATTTCTGCCCCCTGTTAGAGTCAAATGTGATGTGTGTCATGGTTATCGTCTGAATCCGCTCAGCTTACAGGTTGCTTATAAAGGGAAAAACTTTGGGCAAATTCTGCATATGACGTTGCAGGAGGCTGTTGACTTTCTTCCTTCCATTCCTAAGATATGTAAAGTTCTCGATATATTGATCTCTATCGGTCTTGGCTACCTTGTTCTAGGCCAAGAGATCAGCTCCCTATCTGGTGGAGAAGCTGGGCGTATGCGCCTTTCCCGAGAGCTTGCAGCGCATAATACGGGAAAAACTCTCTATCTCTTTGATGAGCCTACTATTGGATTGCATTCCGATGATATCGCAAAACTTATCCCCATCTTTCATACCCTTGTCGATCAAGGAAATACTATGATCTTAGTTGAACATAATATTGATATAATACAAAATGCCGATTATCTTATCGATCTTGGCCCCGGTGCTGGAGATCAAGGGGGGCGCCTCGTTGCTACAGGTACTCCTGAAGAAGTGGCTAAGCATTCTAGCTCTTATACTGCTAAGTATCTTGCGCGAAATTTAGCTTTGTGATTAAATCTTTTTTGCCGGGGACCTTTTAGGTTAAAGCTCTCTGAATCAGGTCAGGACAGGAATGTAGCAGCCTTTAGGATGTGGTTTTATGCTAAAAGTACTCTCCGGTTTTTTAAAATATTGTGAGAGTTGCGGGGAGCGTTTTTTTTCTAATATGTCAAAAGTTATTTATCAATATTCTTTTAGAAGGTTTATATGGTAGACAGAGGTAATGGAATGTTTTATAATGATAACAAGAAGTAAGTGTTAGGAGAATTTATTATGCCAAATGAAGAATTTGATCAAATTATGCAATTTTTTTCTCTCAATTCTGAAGAAAAAGAATCGCAATTGTCAGAAGTTTTTGAAGCTGCTGTCGCTTACTTTGAAAGATTTAAATATATAATGCTGAATGGCTCTAAAGAGGAGCAAGATCAGGCCGTTAAAGAGATGATGTCTCTCAAAAACAGGGTGGAAGAGGAGACTCAAAATATTTGTGATAAAACGGGCTTAACTCCTGAGCAACTTGCCACTTATTCTAATGATCCAAAAAATTTTTCCGAAGAACATTGGAATGCAATTTCCAATGCTAAAAATAAGCTCAATGCAGGCTTAGAAGAAGCAAAGGAAAGTATTATTAAAACGCATAAAAAGGAAGAAAAGAAGGGAGAAGTGGGTAGAAAGCCCTTGAAAAAAAGACATCCTAGAAACCCTAAAAATTGGACTTCAGTATGAGGACGTCAGCAAAAAAGAAAGAGTTTCTTTATATTAAATTTTAATTTCCATAACACTCTGAAAAAGAGCAAGATATGTAAATTTGTTTGAAAAAACAATTGAAATAACATAAAAGTATGTTATTATTAAATTATGGGGATGCAAAAGATTAGATGTGTTCAATAAAAATAACCGATAATAATATAATATATTTTCAACACATTTCTAATTTCGCATATAATGGCATAGATGTCATTGTGTTCAGTTGATCTTTATTAAATAAATCTAATCCATTCCACTGTTATTCTGGATGCTATTGGGCGCGTATTCGATAGTTGAAGGGATTTGTTAATCTATTTTAGAAAAATATGTTTTTTATAAAGGGGCACTTATAGGACCCTTTGACCTTTTTCAACAAAAAAATCTTATAAAGTAAATATATAAAATAATAAGAGGAATAAATATGGGATCATCTGCTGTATATAAAATTCATTATCCAGATATGAATAGCTCGGAAAAAGAGTGGAAGAAGTATTTTTATCAAGTCGTTTGGGCAAGGGTAGAAAAATTTATAGCGGCACATAATTTGGGAGAAGCGATAGAGTTATTTGAAACATCGGTCTTTCCCTTTTGGCAAAATTATGAAGAAAAATATGCCATAGGAAGGCAGGCTAAGATTGAAAAAGCTGTAGCGAAAATAATGGAAGAAACAAATGAAATACAAGATGATTTTAACAAAATGAAGGGTGCTAGTGAGGAAGAAGCAAAGGCTTTGGCAAAAGATGCTCTTGAGAAATATTACGGTAAAGGAGGAATTAAAGATATTTTAGAGAAAAGCAAAGGTTTATTTGAAAAGGAGTTTATCGATAGCATCGAAGAAAAGTTTGATGGAAAGGCTGGTGATGGCCCCATTTTTGGGAAAGGGGTGCAGGGCGTAAAAGATTTTGCGCAATTGAGTAAATATTGGCAGGAGGCATGGAAAACACCAAAACCTGTTCCACCTAAGCCAACAAATGGAGTAGAAGGGGATGAGGAAAAGTCTGCAACATTACAAATAATACAAGATGGTTTCCATGATGTGACAAACGCATTAAGTAGTCAGAATAGCACGGTACAAGCAAGGGAAAAATATTATACGGCCAATGACCAACGGATAGAGGCGGCGATACACTTTTTTGCAGCATCAATTACCGGTGTATTAAAGCAAGCTGTAGGGAATCAGCGTAGTAATTAATCATAAAAAACCCATTCAGAAACCTATAACATTAATTATAAAGAAGGAGTAAAATTATGTTTGCTAGTAATCCTTCGCAAAAGGTACGACTTAATTCACCCATTTCAACAAATGGAGATGAGAAAAAGCCTGAAATATTACAAAAAATACAAAAGACTTTTCGTGATATAACGGCGAAATCCAATAATACGATAGAAACAAAGCAAAGATTTTATGAAACCAAATAGTTAATTATAAAAAATCTATTTAAAAACCTATAACATTAATTATAAAGAAGGAGTAAGGTTATGCCTGATTCTGCTGATTCTAATTGTGCATTATACGCAGTAGTGGTGGCTACATCGGAGTGGCAAGCGGCCATGGATAGGGGCATACAATGTAATGCAAACACTCTTGAAAACGACTCTGCGATAGTATCGGAAATTATAAAATGGCAGCAAGAATATTCGGACAAGTATATGGGTAATAGAAGTGATACAAATCCGTATGGAAGGCCGACAGATACATCAGAAACAAAAAAATGGCCAACTGAATGTCAAGAATGGCAAGCTGCTTATAATGAATTTGTCCAAAAGTGTCAAGCGGTTACAAATCAAAAAAATGCCATTGTTCAGTCTACAGACCAAGAGTTGCAAACATTGGGAAATGCTTCTCAGCAAGCTTCTCAGATGAGTTCAACCGTAATACAACCAATTAATACGGCAGGAAATCTTTTGGGGCAACCACTATAAAAAAGGAGATTTTATGGCAACAATGATAAAAAACCTAGATAATACACATCTAGATCTAACAAAAAAAGAGAGGGATACATGCTCTAAGGAAGCCGCAATTTTAGAACTTATGATCACAAAGGCTTTATTGCACCGAGTATTTAATGATAAAATGTTGCATAGCCTGATAGGTCAGCAGATGGTAGCAGAACACGGGGAAAAGCCACAGGGGGTGATTCCTAAACGGATACAGATCGACCATGATTTTGATCAAGAAGAGGTGTTTAAAGCTATGGCACTGGTGATGGGCGTAATGGAAATGCTTATACGAAATAATGCTAAAAAAGGTCAAATACAAGCTGAGTTGTCTCGTATAAATGCAAAGGAGCAAGAGAGAAACTTTAAAAAGGCTATAGATGCATTAAAAAAAATTGCAGATTCTGAAAATTCCCATGGAATCTGGGGGTGGATTTGTGATTTTTTTAAGTCTCTAGTAGAAGGATTGGAAAAACTCGCTAAAGACATAGCCACTCATGATTTTAGCGACCTAGAGCAGAGAGGGCTTGATCTTCTTGGGGTGGGTATGATACGCAAACTGTGCATAGATATATCTCAAGGAAAGAGTTGGGATGAATGTCTTGAAGACTGTGTGAAAACTATTCTAATGGGCCCATTGGGCAGTATCATGGAAGGAACTTCTTTTGCTAAAGACCTGAACGATGCGGTAAAGCTCGTTGTAGATACTGTTGTGACGGTACAAGCTGGGTTGATCTTCGCTCTGTCTGGCGCTTCTAATCAAGAAATAGGCGCCTTCGTAAAGGCTCATGGAAAGGCCATTTTGCAAAACCCTGCTTTGCACGCAGTCCTTGATATTGCTGCATTGGTAGTAATTGTTGGTGCAGCTCTTTCTCAGCAATATTGGTTAGCTGGAATATTATTAGTTGTTTTAGTAATGAATCAGACCGATTCAGATGGAAATAGCCTTATGAGCGAATTTACCGGCAAGGCCCTTGTTCCAATGTTGGAGGGTATGGGAATTTCAAAAGAAGTTTCCAAAGTTTTGGCCGATGTGATAGTTTTAGTCATTGTGATAGCAGTTACAGCTGGTGTGGGAGGTTTTTCTTCGGCAGCAGAAGAGGGAAGTAGTATCGCATCAACAGAAATAGAAGAATTAGCAGAAAGTGCCTCAGAGGAATTGGTTTCTGACGTAACAGAAGAGGGCGCTACCAATAATATTGAAAATGTTTTGAAAAAAGCATTTAACAAGGCGAAAAATATTTTCAAAAAAGTTGTTACTCGAAACGTAGGCCTAACTGCAATGGAGACAGCAATGGTGTTTGGGTCAACAGGTTTTTCAAACGATTTTGCCACACTTATAGCGAAAGATGATGAAAAACTTAAGAGAGAACTTGCGATTCTGATGGAGGTCTTAACAGTCGTTATGGGCGTAATTGGGGGGTTAGGCATGTCGGCTTCCTTGCCCGATTCAATGGAAGTGAATTCTAGCCTCAAAAACCTATTTCCTGCTCTTGGAAAGTACATGGAAGAAAATGGTACAAAACTTCTTGAAATAGGTAAGCAATTGCAAGTAGCAGGTTTCCTTGGTCAAGGATATGCAGATGTATGTCTGGGTGCTGATAATTGTATTCTTGGTTTTACACGAAAAATACTCAGTGAAATTCAAGCAGCTACCACTATTACAGATTCAATGGAAAAAATGAATGGGCAACAAATACAGTCTAATCAAGAAGATCTTAAAAAACTGACCAGAGAGGAAATACAATTTGTAAAAAACATGGCTGCCCCATCATCAGCTATAATGGGAGAGGTACAGGCACTTTTAGCATAATAATAAAAGGTGTTGAAAAAGTGCGATTTTATCATTAATAATTTATACATGATCAACACCAATTTGTTTTAATAATAATTATAATAGAGGTTTAATATGGCGGTACCACAAACACAACATTCACAAGGCCATCTCATACAAGAGAATGTCCTGCGAGGTAAGCCCCCTGTTACCGGAGGGACCGGAGGAATTCCTACTCATTTTACGCCATCACCCCTGCGAGAGGCAAGTGATGCATTGCTTAAATTAATCGCTTTGTTGGCAAAAATGTCAGTTATTTTTATAACTCAATTATCTAAAGAGATAGCTGTTGCTGTAACAACGGCTGTTGCTTTGAAGAAAGTTGCCGAAGCTATTGGTGATAAATTGTTTGATCAAAGCATTGCGGAAGGTTGCACATTACTTGCTACTGGCGTACTCACCATAACAGCAGCAGGGATAGCATGGAAAAGTGGGCTCGGTGACGTAAAGAAAAGTCAAGAAGACTATAATGGAGCTAAAAATTATCAGAAAGCTTTTGAAGAAACATCTCCTCCAGAGCTTGTAATAAGTGAAAATCCACAATCTGCAGAAGGAAATCCAGAAGGGGCTGGACAACGAATGAGTGAAAGAGATATCCAAAAAGGTATCGAAACTCTGAAAAATCGGGATAATTTTGTGGGAGAAGATAGTAAAGCAGTTGAGGTAAGTAAGGAAGATAAACAACTCATTAAGCTTCTTAAACGAGATAACAACGGAGAATTTGAAAAACTTAAAAATGAATATAATGAAAAAGTTAAGAGCAAGAAAGAAAGTCTTGAGAGATTGCAAGGAATTGTTGGAAATAAATTAAACACCTATACTATTGTGACCAATGCTGTTGGTAGTGCTGCAAATGGTGCAATGCAAGCGGGTACAGCTATTCTTAAAAAAGAACAATCGGATCTTCAAGGGCAAGAAACCACAGGAAAAACTTCGCTAGATCTGAGCCAATCTATCATGAATCAATTAAATGCTGAGGCTGGCAAAGATATGAATGCAATTGATCCACTAGTACAGGAGATGATAGGAATTAGTAATGCAAACCAACTTGCTTAAGGATAGGCTTTAAAGAGTATTCTTCTTATTAAACCGTCATGCTGATTAGCTTCCTCAAGCATGACGGTTTTTCTATAGAATTCATGAACTTATGTCCTATCTACTACACTTAAAAAGTGTGCCAATCCCGTGTGGCGGATTTTTACATTGTCGGTCTTTACGGCAATCGCCAACGCTCTTTTTGTTCCTAAGAGGATTACGAGTTTTTTCCCACGAGTAATCCCAGTATAGAGAAGGTTACGAAAAAGAAGTTTGAAATGTGCGGTATGGACTACAACAATTACACAAGTACATTCACTCCCCTGATATTTATGCACAGAAACAGCATATGCTAGCATCAATTCATCCACATCGCTAAAATCGTAAGAAACCTCTTTCTCATCAAACTTAACACTAAGCTCTTGATTGTTCAAATCGATATGTACAATGCGTCCTACATCACCATTATATACCATTTTGTCATAATTATTTCGAATTTGCATTACTTTATCATTAAGGTTGAATGAACGTCCCATACGAATCAAACGAAGGTGTTGAGGATTGAGAGTTTGTTGTAGAACATAATTGAGGTTATCTGTACCAATCACACCTCGCTTCATAGGAGAGAGTATTTGCACGTCATCTATGATATTGAATGCAAAACCAAAGTGATTAGGGATATCATGTTGCATAAGTTCCAATATTTTAGAGAGAATAGCTTCAGGGTCTTCTATATCAAAAAAGAGAAAATCACTCTCATTTTTTGGGTGAATCGTAGGGAAATATCCCGCATTGATTCTATGGGCGTTAGTCACTATATGAGAGCCTTTTCCTTGTCTAAAGATTTGTTTAAGACGTGTTATGGATAAGGTTTTTGAGTTAATCATGTCTTTGAGAACAGTACCTGGACCAACGCTAGGTAATTGATCGATATCTCCGATAAAGATGATACGTGTTGTATTTGGAATAGCTTTAAGAAGATGATACATGAGTTGTGTATCTATCATACTTGCCTCATCTATAATGATAAGGTGAGCACTTAAAGGATTGTCTCTATTTCTTTTAAAACCACCCTTATGAAAATCAAATTCGAGCAAGCTATGAATAGTAAAAGCTTTTTTATAGCAAATTTCTCCCATGCGTTTAGCTGCACGTCCTGTAGGAGCAGTGAGAACGATCTTATCGGTAATTTTAGAGGTGATGGAAAGAATCGCACGAGTGATTGTGCTCTTGCCAGTTCCTGGACCTCCTGTAATAATATGAATCTTGCTTTTCAGACTATGACCTATAGCAACCTGTTGTTCTTTAGCAAAACAGATCTTTTGTGTTTTTTGTATCCACTCGATAGCGTTCTTGATAAGAATAGGACGAATGGCGCATGGGGTTTCTAAAATACGTATTAGTTCTCGTACGATTCCCTTTTCCGCCATATAAAGAGGTTTGATCCAAATAAAAGATTGTTCCTCCATCACCCTTTGGACAATGCGTCCTTCATTTTCTAAGTAATCTATCTGTTGAGCAATCAAATCATTACTTACATCAAGCATAGTTTCTGCTATAGATAAAAACTTTTCATTAGGATAACAAACATGACCAGCGCTAGAGAGCTCCCAGAGAACATGTTCGATGCCAGAGCGGATGCGAAACGGCGAGATAGAATCTATTCCTAAATTGCGCGCAAGTTCATCGGCTGTCTTAAAGCCAATTCCATAAATCTCTTTCGATAAACAATAGGGATTTTTCGTGATTTTATCGATACTCTCTTCTCCATACGTTTGCACAATTTTGTGAGCAAAACAGGGGCGTACTTTATGGGTTTGTAAAAAGATCATTACATTACGCACAGCCTTTTGTTCATCCCAATATTGTTTGATTTTTCCCACCCGTTTTTTCCCAATTCCGGTTATTTCTAAAAGGCGGTCGGGCTCTTCATCGATGACTGCAAGGGTTTTGATACCAAAAACTTGTACGATTCGTGCAGCATAAATGGGCCCAATTCCTTTAATCATTCCCGATTCAAGATATTTTTGAATGCCCAATATATCGACAGGAGCAGAGATATCATAGCTCTGTACTTCAAACTGTCGTCCATGTTTCGGATGATGTTTCCAGACTCCTCTGCAATGCATTGTCTCGCCAGGGTTCATACCTGGCATAGACCCTACAATATTGACGGGTTCGATCTGTCTTGGTATTTTAAGTCGTGCGACTGTAAAACCCGTCTCTTCACTTGCAAATACAATATTATCAACAAATCCACTAATATGATCCATACCAACACATTTTCATTTTGCCTATCGTAAATTTAAGGACTTGTTGAATAAATCGCTAGCAAAGTTCTCTCTCTTCCAAGCCAAGATATACTAACCTTGACTTCTTGAAGGGCAAACTTTTATAATTTTATTTTTTATCATAATAGAATATAAAATGAAGATTATGCCAATATCATCCTAAAAAAAGGAGTGAAAGAATTCATTTTCTGAGAATAATTATTTCTTCTATACTCAAGTAGAAAGGAAGAGGATAAACATGAGTATTCATATACTCCCTGAAGAAACAGTGAACAAGATTGCAGCAGGAGAGGTGGTAGAAAACCCCGCTTCAGTTGTGAAAGAGCTCGTAGAAAACAGTATCGACGCTAAGGCAACTTGTATCACCGTGGAGGTGAAGGCAGGAGGATTTTCTCTTATTCGCGTTAGTGATAATGGTGAGGGAATAGAACGAAAAGATCTTTCCCTATCTTTAGAGAGGCATGCTACGTCAAAGATTCACAGTGCACGAGATTTACATAGCGTGTCCTCTATGGGCTTTAGAGGCGAAGCATTAGCCTCAATTGCGTCTATTTCACATCTGCGCATTGTCTCGTATTCAAAGAAAGATGCCGTTGGAGGAGAGATCTATTGTAACGGAGGTAAACTTGGAGAGAGTAAAGATAGCGTGCGTGACATAGGAACTACTATAGAGGTGGGCTCTGTATTTTATAATGTGCCAGCGCGAAAAAAATTCCAAAAATCGTGCAATGCTTCAAAGATAGAGATTTTTAAAACGCTTACAAAACTCTCCCTTGCCAACCCCAAATGTTCTTTGAAATATTTTTCCGATGAAAGAGAAGTATTATGTTCTCGTATCACCACATTAGAAGGAACCTGCAAAGAGATTTTAGGTGAACGATTTTTACAAGGCATGAGCACGGTACAGTACGAAGAGAATAGCTGCCATTTTAATGGATACCTTGGAGCGCCATTTGACGCAAGAAGAAACCGCCTAGGACAATATCTCTTTGTAAATGGCAGAGGAGTTATATGTCCTGAAATTTCTCGTGCCATTTACGATGTTTATGGAACACGTTTAGATACAGGGAGCCATCCTACATTTGTTTTACATCTCACATTACCTCCGGAATGGCTCGATGTAAATGTCCATCCTCAAAAAAAAGAGATTCGCTTGAGAGAGCGTTCTTCCATTCAAGAAGTTGTAAGTAAGGGTGCTTCACGAGCTTTACAAGGTAAAAAAAGAGAGGAAGTTGAGCCCCCTTTACGATTACAACCTTTCAAATTCGATTTCCCCACCCCCCCACTCTACCAAAATGTGCAAAAGAAAGATGAAGAAGAATTTTTCTTTGAAAGAGAGATGGTGGAGCTTCCAATAATTGGACAATTTCACCATTTTCTTTTCCTTGATGGAAGGCGGGTGGATCTATCTCTTCCTTTATCTTCCCCTCCATATGATGGGATCATTCTGGTTGATTTGCAAGCGGCCTATGCCTCTATTCTATTTGAAAGATTTTGCTCTTCTGATATTGGAGCCCTGCAAACGCTCATGGTGCCCCATACTATAGAGTTTACACCCCATGAATGTGAAGAACTTAAAATCCATTTGCAAGAAATAAAAAATATGGGAATCGAGATGCGCCCCTTTGGCAAAAACTGCCTAATCGTAGAGGCGCTTTCTCCAGAAATCGATGAGACTCTTTTAAAACCCTTACTTTATGAGCTATTACAAGTTTTTGATCAAAAAAGTGTAGAAAAAGAACGAAAAAAAAAACTTGCTTTAACCCTGTCTCGTTGTGCAAAATCTCAAAAAAAGGGTTGGACAACTATAGAAGCTAAGCATCTGGTGCAAAATCTATTAAAAACTAGCTCACCCTATCTTTGTCCCAGAGGGAAACAGACAATGGTACACATAAGTTATGATACGATCACACGATTTTTTCAAAGAGCGAATTAAAATTTTACGAAAGCATTTTTCTCTCTTTAAAGTAGATGGTTTTTTGGTCGATAACGTGATCGACATTTTTTATTTTACAGGGATGCAATTTTCTCAAGGAATCTTGTTTGTAACACGACGAGAAGTAGTGCTATGCGTAGATGGACGCTACATAGAAATGGCAAAGAAATCTTCCCCTTTTCCAGTGCGATCTATTCAAGAAGATGTCCTAAAAAAAATCTGGACATCTCCTAAATGGGAAGAAGCGATAACTATTGGGTTTGATAAAGAAATTTCATTTGCTAAATATAAAAAATTTAAAACATTTTTTTGTTCGTTACAACGAAAATTCAAGCCCTGCAATGACCCTATCCAAAAGCAGCGAGCGATTAAAGATCGTGAGGAACTGAGTAATCTAAAAAAGAGTGTAGCACTTCTGTGGAAGGGCTTTTTATATGTTAAAAAATTTTTAAAAGTGGGGATAACAGAAAAAAAAGTCGCCCTTTTCTTTGAATGGTACTGTAAAAAAAATGGTGCGGACGATCTTGCTTTTAAACCTATTGTGGCTTTTGGTGAAAATTCTGCTTTTCCTCACCATCATAGTGGTGATCGCAAATTGAAAAATGGTGATCTCGTTCTTGTCGATATTGGAGTAGTCGTAAATGGGTATATGAGTGATATAACGCGTGTGATCTTTTTTGGGGAAGTGCCAAAAAAGATCAAAGTATTGTCACATATTGTAAAAGAAGCATATGAAAAGGTATTACTCCATACTAGACCTGGCGTCGAAGTGGGAACATTGGAGCGTATAGCTCGCACAGCTATGGGGGAACAAGAAAGGTTTTTTCTTCATAGTTTAGGACATGGTATAGGGTTAAGCGTACATGAATATCCACTTATCAGTACAAAATCCAAAAATGTGCAGCTGGAGGAGGGGATGGTTATCACAATAGAGCCGGGCCTATACCTTCCCGGGGTAGGTGGAGTAAGACATGAAAATATGGTTGTAATTACAAAAAGTGGATATCATAACCTTTTACCAAAGAGCACATAAATGGAAAAAATAGCTTTTAAAATCTCAGGATGCAGTTGTTCTGAGGAGAGCTCTATTGTACAAAACGCACTGAAAAATCACATAGGAATTGTCGATATAGAATTTGATCCTTTCTGTGCTAAAATGGTCATTACATTTGACCCAACTCAAGTGCAGAATCATCAAATCATGACATGGATCCAAGAAGCGGGGATGAAGGCCACTGTCTGGAAAGAAAATAAAGAGAACTTTTGGACAGGGCGCGGTTATGCTCTACTAGCTATGATAAGCGGTGTGATCTTGCTTGTAGCCATCTGCTTTCAATTGCAAAACATAAAAATAGCTAACTATTTATATTGTGCAATAATATTTATTGGCTCTTATTACATTGTGCCAAAAGCTTATGCTTCTATTAAACGTTTACGATTCAATATGAATGTACTTGTTTTGATTGCAACCGCGGGGGCCATAGGCATAGGAGAATGGCTTGAAGGGGCTCTCATGATCTTTCTCTTTTCTATAGCCCGTTGCTTAGAACAGTGGAGCTTAAGACGTGCTCAATGCTCTATAGCAGCATTGATGGAGGCAAATCCTACTAAAGCACAGATTGTTGGAGATAGAGAAAGGCGGGTGGAAGAGGTGAAGGTAGGAGAGCATGTGATAGTACAACCGGGAGAAAAAATTCCTCTTGATGGAATCATTGAAAAGGGCACTACTTTGATCAATCAAGCTCCCATTACGGGAGAATCTATTCCCGTTTTTAAAGAAGAGGGGGAGGAAGTATATGCGGGGACGATCAATGAAGAGAGCGTTATTGAATTTCGCGTGACGAAAGCGGCAGGTGATTCCACTTTAGCACACATTACTCATTTAGTAAAAAAAGCGCGATCACGTCGTGCAATCTTTCAATGTTGGGTAGATAAATTTGCGCGTATTTATACACCTTCTATGATCGGTTTGTCCCTATTGATAATGGGTTTTCCTCCTCTATTGGGAGGAGATTGGGGGGAATGGTTTTATCGTGGATTAGTGGTTTTAGTGATTGCCTGTCCTTGTGCATTGGTTATTTCCACTCCGGTGACCATTGTCTCTGGGTTGGCTGCCGCATTAAAAAATGGGGTGTTGATAAAGGGGGGAATGTTTTTAGAAGCTGCAGGAAGATTGCAGGTGATCGCATTAGATAAAACGGGGACACTTACCTATGGACGGCCTCAAGTACAAAAAATTTGGCCTCTCGCTAAGCATACAGAACGAGGACTTCTTAAATGTGCTGCATCTTTAGAACACTCTAGTAAACATCCTTTGGCCTATGCTATTTTAAAAAGGGCAAAGGAGAGTGGAGTAAAAGTAGACCGAGTGGAAAATTTACATATTATCAAGGGGAAGGGGGCAGAAGGCCTCTATCGAAAAACACGCTATTGGATTGGAAGTCACCGATTTATGCATGAAATGGGTCAGGAGACCGAAGAGATTCACCAAATAACCTGTGATTTAGAAGATGCGGGCCACTCTGTCGTTGCTATCGGCAACCATGAGCATGTATGTGGCCTCATTAGTATAGCAGATGAACCGCGAACAAATATCGCCTCTATCGTCCAGGAAATGAGGAATGTTGGCATAGAGCAATTGGTGGTTCTTACGGGGGATAATGAGCAAACTGCACGAGCTATAGCTGCATATGCCGGCATTGAAGAGGCCCGATCAGAGCTTCTTCCAGAAGATAAAGCAGATGTTATCAAAGAGTTTAAAAATCAGGGCAAAAGTATAGCGATGATTGGGGACGGTATTAATGATGCTCCAGCAATGGTGACTGCGGATTTGGGGATTGCTATGGGAGTGATGGGAACAGATGTTGCCATTGAAACAGCGGATATCGCTTTAATGTCTGACGATCTTGCTAAAGTGCCATGGTTAATTTGCCATTCTCGCAATACCGTTAAAATCATTTGGCAAAATATTTTTATCTCTTTAGGGATCAAAACGATTTTTTTAGGATTAGCAATAGGGGGAGCAACCTCTTTGTGGGAGGCCATCACTGCCGATGCAATAGCCTCTCTTCTTGTTGTATTCAATGGGTTAAGATTAATTCGTCGTCTATGATCTGTCTGTTTAACGCAACTAACTTTTGAGACTTTGCGCACTGAACTTTTGAGAGTTTCTGGGGCTCAAATCTCCTTGGTTTATGCGCGCCCAAATCACGCTTATTTTAATTTAACGCGAATTCTGGATTAAATCAAAAAAAACACTTGTAAAATTGGCTGAGGCATTTGATTAATTTGATTTGGCAATGTTTGTTCATGAACTGAAAGGTATCGTCTTAACATCCTTTGAGCTATAGAATAGACAAGTAAAGCTAGTGTCATTACATGCCCGAAAGGGGTCACTTTTAGATTCCCGTTGACATCTACCTTTTCTGGGTAGGGAATGAAAACTTGTTCTCCTTGGATCATATCTTGAATATACGCAGCAAGAAGTTTGTACTGCTCTTCTGGAAGGTCGATTTTTGAGCCCATATAAAGTAGCACGCGTTGAGGAGGGCCTTTTTCTGTACGCACAGATTCAACAAGATGAAATGTAGTATAAGTTTTTTTGTTTTAGGATCTTTCTTAAAAATTTTTCTTATATACATTCCCTTATGATACGAAAAAACACATTTTTCGAAAAGGAAAATATTT
>Ga0056116_1000171_pt1 | contig 20488 bp, 15 predicted proteins | sample WorMetOlspDAHAB2_FD_67352 | JGI IMG/M metagenome (GOLD analysis project Ga0056116, IMG submission 67352) | Marine gutless worms symbiont microbial communities from Max Planck institute for Marine Microbiology, Germany - Olavius sp. DAHAB.2 ...
GCATTATGGCGCTATATAAATTTTGTATTATTATTATTATTATATCTGCTAATACTGTATTTGTGCATCACTGCTTTTCTATACCTTATCTGAGGTAAGGGAAGATAACTGTCAGTCAGCAAGATCACTTCCAACAAGCATGGATGGAGGCATTTAACAATATGTGCGAAAAACAAGGAACAGAATAAACTAAAGTGATATAAAATGGGTAAAAAATGTTTATAAACCTCGACAAACTACTTGTAAAAGTATAAACAACATTGTCTCTTAGTCGGCGTGTGATCAATGAAAAGATGCTAGAAGATTCACACGTGTTGGTTCTTGTGTGCAACGTTCAGGAATACCTGAAGTTGAGAACGGCTCATGTCAACTCGCTGAAAGCAGCTGGTGACTCCCCGTACCCACACAAGTTTGTCGTGACGATCTCGCTGACAGAGTTTATAGAAAAGTACTGCGATGTTAACGACGGTGAGCAGCATGCAGATGTCGTCTCTGTTGCCGGTGAGTTTTCCACCATTTGCTCCACTGTGTCCACGCGTTTTTGTCGTCCACTTTCCAGTTCCTGTGTGTCCTGGTGTGGGCTCAGGAGCTGTATAATAAACCAACCTCGTTTCCTGGCCGAGTGTTATAAGTGGTGACAGAATCGGGACAGCTTTAATTGTTTACATTTAGCGCTTTGTGGATTTGATTTTTTATATGTGTTCTTTTTTGTCTTCTTCACCAGATCTCTCTTTCTCAAATTACTCTATTCCCAAAGCAATACTATTTTGTTTGCACACATTAAAGATATTTATGGCTGTGTGTTACATATACTTACTATTTACTTACTTAATGTAAAAACTTTCTAGCTGTTGTGAGCCTTTTCTAGAGACTGCAAGTTTTAATGCATGATGTAGCCGAATTGTGCTGAAAGTTCTGTTAAAGCTGCACCAACGTCCCAGTTCCCCTTGGATAGCTGATTCCCGCCCCCAAAGCATTGTTCTTTGCAATGGAGTCCCAAGTGTTCCCTAAAGGCAACGTTCATCATCATACAATAATCTTTCTATGATAATTACGGTTCTGTAGACATTCTAATACATTTTAACTTTGTTCATTTATCATGTCTTAATTGCTTGTACTGTGTTAGTGATGTGAAGATTTGAATGTGCTTTCATATTCCAGTAACTATTTTCTGGTAGTGTTTCCACAGCTGTTATACAGTTGTGATACATACTAATAGTCATTGCCAATAATTCTCCTGTTTTTATCTTGTGGAATGGTGTTGGAGAAGTTGTTTTCCGTTGGTATGGGCTGATTACTGCATAATACCTTTTGCTAGGAAGCCCAACTGAAAAATGAAAATGTGCAGTACTGTAAGCTATATAAGAAGATTGGTTTAATGTATCAAACATTTTGTAAGATGCTGTGGACTGGCTGCTACTTCTAGCCATACTATTACTCATGCATATATCATCATTTTGGCAATGCTGTTATTAGCCATCTTTTGTGGTTGTGTTACGTTAGTATGATATTAATGGTACTTACACTATTTGAACTTACATTACATACTATACTGTTCAACAGGACGTGTACATGCCAAGCGCGAAGCTGGGTCTAAGTTGATCTTTTTGGATCTCCGTGGTGAGGGCAAGAAGATTCAGGTCATGGCTAATGCCAGGTATTATTTTAAAGAATCACCACTTTCATATGTCAAGCCTATTTTCCTTACTTTTGATCAGTTAGCAGCAATGTACTTGCTCCTGCAAAAACTGGAAGTGATGGTAGTAATAAAGTTACTGTTAGTACAACAAACAGATCATACAAATAATGGAATTTGTTTTATGGATATGCCTTTTGATCGCCTTTTTGGCGTGTGAAATTGTATTCGAGTAGTTTTCTGGCTTTTATGTTTATGCTGTGCTCCACTTATTAAGATTACGTTACAATACATTGTCTGTTATATTGCGTCAGATTCTATCCGTCGGAAGAGGAATTTTTAAAGGTGGCTGAGAAAATAAAGATCGGAGATATAATTGGATGCACTGGCCATCCAGGTACTCAGCTGCAGTTGCTTTCCGTGTCCTATATTTTGTATCGTCTTCACATCTAGTTGGTCGTCGGTTGTCATATTGTTTTCAAAGATAAGTCTTTTAAAAGAAATAAGAAACCTAGACATAACAGCGGTGGGCATGAAAGTCCGAGAGCCAGGTCAAGAGTCACTTATAGATCAGTCAGACAGATGGAGAGAGACTATGGTTGAACAGATGTTGGAAAAGATTTTCCAGCGAAGAAGTGATGGAAGGAAAGTGATAGCAGTGTGTAGCATGTTAAACAACCTGTATCTTAAAATGAAGGTCAATGACAAGGCAATGAATGATGAGGATGAGGGACTCAGAGTGTCTGCTGTTAGAAACCGAGCCTTTCCTGTTGCAGCCAGTAAGTTCTCGATTGCACTGCCAAAACTCAGTCTTGCATAAGAAAAAAACTAAACACTCGACAAACTCAGTCTTGAAGCATAAGTTTCTTTACAACTTATGCTTCAGCAGTCCTTCTGTTGTTTTCACTTTAGTGATTGATTGATTGATTGATTGGTTGATTGAATGAATGAATGAATGAATGAATGATTGATAATGTGCTGTGAAGTTTACACATTTCATTAAGGTTCTGCAGTCATATTGCACAGTGTGTTTTTTGTCTAGTGACAAAACCATTTTAATGGAATCAGATGTCGTGTTTGTAATGAATCTTATTCTAAACTTTGACATAATATGATGTTCTGTGCATGTGTGATTGACTTGTGTATACAGTATTGCTGTACGTTTTGGCAGGCAAGACAAAGAAAGGGGAATTGAGTATTATGCCTAGTCATATGATGCTGCTGTCACCATGCCTGCATCAGCTGCCAAAACTGCATTACGGCCTCAAAGACAAGGTACCATATAAAGACCATCGTTAGATATATTGTCACTGTCAGCATTTGGGAAGATCACAGTCACTTGTGTGTTTTATTGCTGAAACTGCTTGTACATATTTGAATGAATTTATACGTGTTCACTACTGGTAATGTAACATTGTAGTGATCTTATGACCACTCTGGTAGCCTGCCCCAAAGTTGTTCTACATACACTTTACTGATTCCGTTTTTTTATGGCAAAATTAACTTTCTCGCACTCTTAGGTGGAGTTGCCTGCTGATCGCCAGTAACTAATGAATGTGTTTTGCAGGAGACAAGGTTTCGTCAGCGATATCTGGACCTGTTGATGAATGACAACGTCCGATGTAACTTTATCACAAGGGCACGCATCATCTCGTATGTCCGGCGGTTTTTTGATGAGCAAGGCTTCCTAGAGGTTGGCTTTACTCGTTGTCTTCTTGTCTGTATTGGTAAATGTGTCATGTAGTTTGCACCATAGATATCTTATATAATAAATTTCTAGATACTGCACTGCCATTCATGTCTATTGCGAAGACTGTCACCACCGGATGTTCGTTTACTGGCTCTCAAGATGGCTGCCGCACGCTCCAGCTTGAGAAACAAGTTACGGCCGAAATGGGCGTAGGTTTTAGAAAGCAGACGATTACCAAGAAATTTGAAATAATTCTTATATTACTCACGAATCACTAATATATTCCGAAATGTATTTTATTAACATTAAATCATCCTGCTTGCAAATTAAGACATTATAACAACATAAACAACTTTGTATCTAGTCACAAATGATCGGCCTTAGTAACCACCAGTTTGTACGTGTTACATCTTTAAAAATATAGCATAGCATTTGAATTACAGTGCAATACTCCTGAAAAAAAAACGTTACAATCACCGCGTAAGTGTTTTACATTAGAATCGGGACAGTTTAGTTTAAAGTAACCGCGTAGGCCTACCCTGACCTGTTGTGCCATCGGCTGGTTGCAATGGGTACTGTCGCAAGTCGCAACTGAAAATCTAAATAACAGATTGTCCTACCCATACGGACTTCACAAGTTGATTTTAATCAAGAATCAGCACGTACAACTGCATGTCGCAATCATAACTTTTTAAATCGGATGAATGAGGACAACGAATCCTGCTTCCCTTTCCTATCTTTTCTGCATAGGCCTATTTTCTCCCTTATGCCAATTCTGCTTACATCCAATTACAGTGATTACATTATTGAAGTATAAGATGCATGTATACTACTTTAACTATATTAACCATTTGAACTCGATTATTAATGACCCCAGTCTTATACATCTGAATTATGAACTGTCACCTGTGTTCAGTAAGCATTAAATGTAGTCGGATATTATTCGGAAGCAGCACCACACAAGAAACTGGCATGCACACATTTCTCATCAAAATTTCAATACATATAATTACGCTATAAAGAAAGTGAGTAAAACAAAAACGTCAGCACAAACACCCAAAACACAACAGTTTCCAATATTATTATGCAAAGGCACTAGTAAGTAGACTAGAAAATAAACCCTAAATTGACTTGTTTTGTAACGACTGCCATGTCTGTCCATATTCATTCATTCATTCGTCTGAATCAGACACAAGGTCCATAGAAACAGAATACAGAAACACAGAAAAACGGAGGGAGAGAGAGACAAAAATATCAGTGCTGTTTTCAACAGTGATTATGATCGACAGGGCTTCACGCTCACAGCCAGGTTCACGAAGTGATTTGCTGTCAATGTATGATGGAAGGCAAACCATTAAAAAGCAAAGCCAAAATAGACAACTATTAAGTCTAAATGAATTACGTACATAATCGATGCAAACGCGTTACACGAACATAATACCAGAATGAAAAATTCATGTTTTAACCACATCAGTACGATAAAAAAAAACACCTTCCGATATCATTCTAATCATTTGTAAACTAGTGCTAGTGCAAGTGCAAGCTATGGCCAGCAGGCTGCTTCAGTGCCAGCGATCTGTGATTGGTCAACCACGTAAACAAAGGCAATTCCCTGTGCCGTGAAGTCTACGTCATACATATTCATGAAGTTTTGTAAGTTTGCAGGCGGCCATCTTGAGAGCCAATGATGGTGGTGATGCTCGGCGAATGCCAGTGCTGGCCCTGTGGTTTGCACGTTACTTTGCGGTGCTATTAACTTGTTTAGAGCATAGGTTTTGGCAGCGGCATGAAGTTTGTTTGATTTTTATTGAGAATTATGCAGAACTGGTCGCAGATCTCAGTTTGTATTTTCTATAGGGCTATTTGGACATGTAGGTCTACAGTAACCGCAGTTTTTTTGTTCGGTTTAATAAGGAAGTAAATATGTGGTTCAACTTTTCATGTGATGTTGGATTTAGAACGTGAACATAGTGATTAAACTGAACATAATTAAAGCATGATCATTGTGTGAGCATCTGAATGACGACTCTACTGTTTTGACATGAAGAAGTATAAATCCAGTTGAGGAGTGGCCAGCATTAATGAAAAGATTAAGAGAAATTACAGAAGTTTTCAATAACAGTATTCGAAGAGCGTATTTTCTTTACTTTATAAATGCCACGTGTGTTACTTTCATCTGTCTGCAGGTTTACAGAATACTGTTGAATTTTCATTTCTCAAACCACAGTTGCATTGGCTTCTGACATATTGGCCGTAAGTGCAACAGATGGGCGATAATGTTAAATAAATTAATCTGTATAGCAACTGTTCATCTATAGCACCTGTTCATCCTCCACTCTTGTCACTCTCAGTGCCATGCTGCATCCTCAGTTTTGGTTCACTCTCGTTCTGCGAGAAAAATTTGGAACAGCTTACCATCCTCAGTTTGCAGCTGCAAATCACTCATTGCTTTTACATGTCGTCCTAAGATTTACTACTTTCACTCCTCTGCTTTTACCACCCTGCAGCAACGCAGCTGCAAATATGCCCCGATTCTCACTAGACTTTGGCTCTGCAGTCTGCATGAATCATTTTCTTATTTACTTGCTGTTTATACAAGTGTCGTAATTATGTTGCTTACCTTCCTAGCTTCAGAGCATCACTGCCATTCCACTGGTTGCAAATTCTTTTTCTTGGTGACATAGGCACTTGTGTGTGAGTAGCCTGCCTCGGGCCGTACTCGGTGATACTCGAACCTGCGACCTCCCCAATCATCAGTCCGACATCCTACCACTTGGCTATGGAGCTGCAAGTTGCGACTAGACTTCATACAGTGGCAAGTGGGCGTGTGCTATCCACATGATTGGCAGCTGGGTCCGGCAAAGCCTGGTGCACAGTCACACTCGCCGGTGACGTGCTCGCACGGCGAATCGTTAAGGCAGTATATGAATCACATGTATCGTACGCGGCTCCTGCAGTAAATGCTTTGTGGCATGTGCATTTTCTGCATGTGACATCCCCAAAAGGGACCACCTCGTTTCCTGACCGAGGGTCGTATGAGTGTGACCAAATCAGGGTTAGCTTGTGTTTATTGTGTTAAGTTGTTTAGGTTTACTGAATTGTATATAATTCTGTATCGTTTGGTTTTGTTTGTTAGTACGTTAGCCAAATGATTGGCTGGGAAGACTATACTCTCGTGATATCTTTTGTGTCGAAGGTATTCCCCACAAAGACCAGATTGAAGAGTTATTTGTTGTAGTGTTGTAGTTCCCAACACGCAACATTGTCAACTTTCTCCGATTAATTTCGCTTTTTTAACTGCAGCATTTATAGCCTATTCGTGCTGAAAGTGCCGTTAAAACCCAATTAATCGATCAATTCTGCAGGTGGAGACGCCAATGATGAACATGATACCTGGTGGAGCCGCGGCCAAACCGTTTGTCACTCACCACAACGAGCTCAATATGGATCTGTACATGAGAGTTGCTCCGGAACTCTTTCTGAAGGTTCGGCCTTCTGGTTGTAATAGATTACAGTGCTCTTGGTTGGCAGTGATTTACGTGGCCGCCAAAAGATGTACAACTGTGCTACTGTTTCTTCTTACATTCGTCAGTGTATCACGTCTGCTGCACAGTTTCATGCAGACATCACTGAACTGTGACGTTTTACGTTTCAAAACGTTGCATAACAACAAATAATAATCATAATTCATTCATTCATTTATTGTTACACCACGAAGTAAGCACAGTGGAAAAAAAAAACAACTAAAATTACACTTAAAACCAAAGCTGAATAATAATAATAATGATAATAACTAAACTTGTTGAACACTGCCATAATATCACGCTACAGCATCACGGGAATATTATTGACGAGTAAACAAGAATGTCTTCAGGTAACGCGTAAAACATGAAGAGATAGTGATGAGTCTTTATTGAAAAAAATTTCTGTTTCTTTTTGTAGTGGTGAAAAACTTTTTCAGGTCTGCTGAGATTTTACAAAGTTATAGTCAACAGTTGAAGTGGTCGTTTTTTATTAGAAGGCGGTGTAGTTATATCAGTCACAGCTGTGTGGCTGTGTATGTCACGCATTAGATGCTGGTGGTTGGTGGCATTGACCGAGTGTACGAGATCGGTCGCCAGTTCCGCAACGAGGGCATCGACATGACGCACAATCCAGAGTTTACGACGTGCGAGTTCTACATGGCGTACGCTGACTACAACGATCTTATGCAGCTGTCTGAAACACTGCTCTGTGGTCAGTATACAGCTAATGTAGTTTGGGAATTTGAAGGAGTTTTTCTCTTGTGCGATCTACATTAGCTTCCAGACATATTTTTGATTATTATAAATGTCATACACATGGTATGTGGGAGCCTAAAAACTAATATTGAAAATAATAAAAGCACTAGAAAAAGCTAAAAACTTTAACATTACAGACACGGACATTATGCAATAAGCTGTTGTGTCGGTACCTTGTTGAATATGTCGTGTTATTCATTTTTGGAGAATTGTAATGCGTTATCGATCCTTTGATTTGGCAGTTTAGATTATGATTTCACAGTGTGTCAGTCCCTGCTTCCCTGTGTTGGCATGGGTGTTGTGGAATAAGTCCACCTCCTTTTATGACGGAGTGTCGTCAGATACGACCAAATCTGGGTTTACTTTTTTCGCCTGTTTATTAAGTTACGCTCAGTCGTGTGTTTTCCTCAGTACTCTTTTATTTTTGTCTGTTTCACTCGAGCGATTGGCTATGATGATTGTCTTCAAGACTCCTGTGTCGGGAGGGGTGCTGAACTCTACTCACCCATTCACACGTGTCAGCTTTGACCGGTGTCTTTCATCCTTTTTATTGGAATGGAACCTTGGAGCATTCAGGTTGGTCGCAGTACCTCATGCAGTGACACGAGGGTTCATTCTGTTCCAGAATGGACCAAAACATCATTTTCCCGTATGCTTAGTTATTCACAAAAAAGCCAACTGATACAGGTGTATGTGCGTAACACTGTAGTTGTAGCCTCGATCAAAAATAAACTGGTGTGTGCAGAATAGTCGACATTACAAGTTACTTTACTCATACTTTTTACCCATTATCGCAGTGTTTTCAATAGGGGTGTACCAAATAGTGGTTTTAGACTATTGGCTGTGAACTATTCGGCCGAATATGAGTACGAATAGCGTTGCTGCCTGAGAATTTTGACGCTGCACCTGCTGTTCTGATATTTACCACCTCCTTATGTCCTTACGACCCTGCCTGCATGCTGTCTAGCCAATTCTCTCTCCCCTTCATTTGTCTGCCTGTCTCCCGTAATCAGGCAGTCGGAGTGAGAGAGCTGTCACTGACTGAATGAAGTCAGCCGTAAACGTCAGCAACTACATGTACAGACTAATTATTTGTATTCATTCTGACGACATTATTCGTCCGAATACGAATACACTATTCGGACCACTATTCGGCACCGAAGCGAATATGAAGCGAATATTCGGTACATCCCTAGTTTTCAATAATTTTGGTCGTTATTTTTAGTTTTATGGCCACCAGAAGAACTTGCAGCTGGCGCTCGTGGAACCCTCAGACCATGACACAACTGTGAAGCTGGTGTCGGGTTATTGTGGCTGTGGCAGGAATGGTGAAGAGCATTACTGGTAGCAGCAAGATCACATATCATGCTGACGGTCCAGACGGCGAACCTTGGGAGGCCGACTTCACTCCGCCATTCAGAAAGCTCGACCTGATGAAGGGCTTGGAGGTGGAACTGAATGTGAAATTGCCCGATGCGTCTACGCTTCATACACCAGGTTATACGCGTTGGGCTTGCTGCTGAAGCTCTGCGAATGGCTCTGTATGAATTATTATGATTATGATGATGTTTTTGATGATGATGGTGATTATTATTATTATTATTTGACTTCACCTTACCCTCGTTCCTTTGTCGCAGCTGTCACTGTTTAAATTTCATTGTCATTCACATGTTATCATTGTGCCGGATTTTGGGGGTTGTAAAATATTTGCCGCATTTCTGGAGAACACCTCCTTAATTTTTGCCAGATAGAGAATGCGGTAAACGGTAACACGTGTGTGCCATCTTGACATTAACCATCTTGTATGTGCTGAAGTATTGTTTCTTGATGATGTAAAACAAAGAGAGAGTGAATGATACAAATCAGCGGGACAACTGCCTACGTTCACCAAACAGTGGTATCAGTATTGCATTGCAGTTAAGTTTCTCATGCAAGTGCAATATGAGCGCCAACATGACCGTTGGTGTGCACCTATTTGTAAATGCCTGATGCTCTTCGTGCAACTCAACCAAAAAGTATGAACTGGAAGAATCGACTAGTCTTTATGTATTACAGCTGGAGGGACAGTTGGATGTCGGCTCTCGTGGTGAACTCCCACTTATTGGCTGATCCCACAATCTGACAACCTGGCTTTGACCTTCCTCGGTAGGTGTGGTGTCTGCTGAATCGTTTCCGTACTACACAGGGCCATAGTGGTGCCTGTAGAAAGAGATAGTGTCTAACGGAGTCAGACCTGCATTCCTGTGGCCGAGACCCAGATGATGTCTCACATTGTCGACTTGTGCCCTTTGATGAAGTTGCATGGCAGTTTGTCCAGCTGCAGATGATGTGGTCCAGTGGCTGGCAAACCTCAGAAGCTGAACTCGCATGTGAAAGAACAATGTTCCCAGATGTACAACATGGCTAAGAACAGCAAAGGGGGCACTCGCTACAGACGTGAGGCTACACACACACGTGACTGAATGTGCATACGCATTGAACAGCAGTGAATTGACAAGACTTTTAACTGAATGTTTTTCGCAGTTTTATGCTATTTCAGTGCGGCGGTGATTGGATTGCAGTAGTTTGCTGCACTGTGTTGCGACTTTCAGAGGCGAACGCGTTTTTTGATCGACTCGCAGCTGAACGAGGCATAGACTGCCCACCGCCGCGCACAACCGCTCGCTTGCTGGACAAGGTCAGTCGTGACCTGTTTACATATGCATGAGGGTAGTTTTGGCCGAGTCTGATATGGTTACGGACGAAGGAAAACGTAATCTGTCCTGTCCAGCTCTCCTGGCATCTGTAAGGCACTCACTCAGATGATTTATGTAAAAGTCTTGGTGTGATTATTGTGACTAGTGTTGCCTACAGGGTGGGCCAAAAAGTAAGCCCCTGTGGAATATTTTTTGGATGTATTTTGGATGCTGGCGAGAATCACTTTTTTTAGACAAATTGGAGTGTCAAATGAGTGTTATAATATTATCACTTGTTATTGAATACTTTGTACGTGACGTTACTATATCCAAACGTGTTTATGCTTGGCAAATGGGACGACGACAACCAAAAAATCCCAAACCGTTTTTAGACATGTCAGCTACGGTGAATTTTTGACCTGGTTCTGTTCATTTGCAGTTGGTTGGCGAGTTTCTGGAGGAGAAGTGCATCAGTCCGACCTTCATCATCAACCATCCGCAGATTATGAGTCCTCTGGCAAAGTGGTCAGTGCCATGTGTATAAATATTATTCTTTACCAATAAGAGGACACTCAGTTGAAAATATGCTAGCACTTTTTTTGGTCCACCCTTGCAGAACGTGTTCGATTACGTCAACTTTTGCCCAGAATAACATATTTATAAAAGTTTTGATCTGTTGTCTGCATCGAAGCGGTATAAATATGCTTTTGTATGTATCAAAAATTAATCAGAAGATGTCATGAAATCTTGATCTGAAAGCTTTCATTGATTGTTTTCAGTCAACTGCCATTGTTCATACCAATTATGCATAATTTTGGCATCTATTTCCCAGTCAACATATCATCTGTATCACGTCTTTTTTAACAGTCATGCAAAACGAAATCAGTCTTCCATATCTGTTCCATATGTTACCCAACAAGAATATAATCTGTATAATATATATATATATAATATAGACTATAGCCTGTTCACACTGAGAATGTCACATGCAACTAGCATACATGAACTCAATATTAAAAATGGTGACATCTCTGATGATCTCACTGACATAAGGAGAAGGTAAAATCTAAAATATCAGTAGAAAACAAATGCATCCTGTTGGCCATTATTGGGTCAAAATTTTTGTGGTGAATGACACACACGCCAAAAAGTTCTGCTAGAGGTTTAATTTAAGTCCAAATTTTGCGCACCACCAGTGCCTAAACAGTAAGCGTGTATTGACACTGTTGGTTGGCTGTTTAGCGTGTAAAATAGTACCGGAAATGACCTATTGTATGCCGGTTGGGACGTTGAACCATACTTACTCACTCGATCTCCTTTGTAAGGATATGAATGCAAGTATAGATGTTGTGATTGTCGACTAGCTGTCTGTGGTCAAGTTGATATGGTGCTGACTGCACTGCTGACAGGCATCGGTCGATTCCTGGACTGACGGAGCGATTCGAGCTGTTCGTATGCAAGAAAGAAATTTGCAACGCGTACACTGAGCTGAACGATCCCATCGTGCAGCGGGAAAGATTCGCTCAGCAGGCGAATGTATGTTATGCCGCTGTTCGTATTTGTCAGTTATTAGGATTTAGCAGCACTTTTGGCGCAAAATAGGCTGTATTGTGTTGTATGTCAATTTAGTGAACAAGCTTTTCCAGTTGCCAATGCGCATGTCTGAACAAACTCCCACGCAGTGTCACATCTGTCGATGCAGTTTTTACGCAGGCATCTGAAGACCCATCCTTTCAGCTGTTACTTTTCTGACTTTGTATTCCTGTTGCATCATTATCAGACACATTAATCACCTTTGTTGCTTACTTACTTACTTACTTACTTTGTTTGCTGCCTAGAATACAAGGCCAGGCTTGGGATACTGATATTGTAGGAATATTTTCAACAGTTGGTACTTGCTTAGACATTGTCTGGGAAACAATGTGCAAAGCAAAGCTGTAAAAAGGGGATTAAGGCCGAGGTCCATCAAATGTGTATTGAAACTAAAAAGTGTTAATATCGAACTGTCAACAAAACTGCTATTGCCTTTTCTGGTTAATGTGCCTTTGTAATCAAAAATCTGTTCTTGGTTGGCCCAGAACCTATCTAATCTGTTTTTAAACGTATTAACGTTATCTGCACAGACCGCATGCGTAAATGAATCTGTGCCGCTGTGAAAAGGTTGCGGTTGAGTGTGATACAACTTTTCCCATTCAATTAGTGAACTTGAAGAAGTCCTATGATCTCATGAAAGTTTGGTGTTTGTCAAACATTCATACAATCACCCACACTTTGAACTGTACTGTGCTTTTTGTCCCAGGTTTTATCTTGCTCTTGTGCCATGCTGTCAGTTCACTGCCGACGCTGTAGAAGCCGAATGCAGTCGATATTTGATTCTGGCATATTCATGGCTCTAGAACGTTTCGAAAGTGGTACAGCTCAAGATGAGACACCGAATGCGTTGAGGGGAAAAGGGGTGGGGTGTCCCATTCCACGATGACTATGAGGTTTGCAGAACGCCGCCCATCTGGGTCTGCGGCACAGCCCCTGTCAAAATTAGATCTGGTGCATTCTTTATCTCCAAATGTGGCTGTTGGTGGTACTCAGTTTGCCAGTATGGTCCGAAATGTGGTATCACATTATTTACAGTGAGATCCATGCTGCCAAAAAAGTGGTATACTCTTTGGCCATGTTTTCTAACAGTTTACAGACTGTTATGATCGTTTTCTGTGTTATCCGTGCTTAATACTTGGATCAGATCAGATCATGCTCAGATACTATTTATGACTCATAGTCGCAGACTGTCTGGTGTTATTGCTGAGAACTGCGAGCGAAGATGTCCGTCTTGGGACGACTTTTATTATTCACTTTTTGTGTGCCCTTTCAAGAGAGAATTTACAAACTGATTGTTGTCAGGACAAAGCGGCTGGTGACGACGAAGCAATGTTTGTTGATGAGAACTTCTGCACGGCACTCGAGTACGGTCTGCCGCCGACCGGTGGATGGGGTCTTGGAGTGGACAGGCTGGCCATGTTTCTCACCGACAATAACAACATCAAGGCATTATGTCTTTCACTGTTTTCTCTTTGTGCTGTCAGAGTGGCTTTTTGTGCGTAGTAGAGTCATCTGCTGTGGCAGTTTTCTCATGCTGTTACTCTAGATCCTAATTTTTGCGGTAACAGTACGGTACTCACATTTGAAGTTGGTTGTTTTATATTCTTTCCAGCAGCATTGAAATAACTGACTAAAATTTGGATAACAGCACATATACATAAGTGTGACTGAGGGAGTACTGCTAGTATTAATATGTGACTGTTTTAAGCAGTGGAATGAATAAATAGGTATAAAACTTAGTCGTGTGCTTTGTGCCATGTTTTCAGTTAAATTATATCGGAATTGCTGCCAAATAATAACTCCTGAAAAAAGCATGGAAATGAAGTTTTGTCACCACAAAGTATTGACATGTGTTGCTCTAAATATATTACCTTTTCCACCAGATGGATATTGATGAGTATGGAGACTTGTTTACTACCATAATCTTGTACATGTAGGTGCCCCTGTGTGCATGTTACTGCCGTTATTATTAAAATCAGTTGCAGTAGCAGTAGTATGTTTTTTTCGTATTACATAGTGCCAGCAGTATTGCAGTATTTTCGTCTGATGCGACCATTTTTGACGAGTGAAGCTTTTCACAATGTCACTGTCATTTTGTGTAGCACATCCATTAGTATGGACTCAGTAATGTATACGTATATTTGTCTCTGTATATGTGAATGCTTCATGCTGCAGTTGTGGTGTAATGAATGTGGCATAATGATAATAATAATAATAATAAACTCCATGTAGACAGACACGTTTTTAACGAGCACCTGCAAACCACTTCAGTGACATGGCATCATCGATTACGTGGTTATATCTTTGTAGCTGTGAACTTAGTGCTTGGAAATTGAGGTAAATATTCTCATGTTGATAAGATTGTAACCAAATAACGAAATGAACTTACACGGAGTTGTTGTCACCATACTAGAATCGGTTGTTTTATGTGTAGGAAGTGCTTTTGTTCCCGGCAATGAAGCCCGATGTTCAGAAGAAGAAAGATGATGTGGAAGTAAAGCAATTGGACGAATAGTTGCAGTAGTCAAGGGTGCTGCTGTCGATGTATTGGAATAAGACGTGTGATGATGATGATGATGATAATGAGGATGATAACATGGCAAATTCAGTTACAAAGAGTGTGTGTAGTGTACACACATTTTTTGCAGTTAGCCATCTATGACCGTTACTGTGATGTTATTTAAAGCAAACGTGAACATTCTGGATTGAATACCATTCAAATCACAAATTGCATTTTTGCACGTCTGTGAACCTTGTTTGTATGTTAATATAATGGCGAGACGCATAAATAATTTGGCAAATCTTTTATTGTTTATCATCGATAAAACAGAATTGTCTGATTAATCAGTAGCATATACAATTAAAAAACAGTCTGTCATATTGCTACATGATGCACTAACACCAGACTACAACGCAGTTGCAATATTTTAAAATGGAAACAGACTTCGGGGTCGAAAGTATAGACGAAGTCTAGAATGCTGCCAAAATTCAGAATATCTGAGCAGAAAGTGTTATCAACATGTGTAATGGTTTCAGCCAAATAAAGGAATGTCTGCTCGAGAAGTACCAAAAAGCTATTCCCAGAATTGAATCAAACCAGAGAGAATGATTCAGAATGCATGCTAAGCAATCTGCATTACAGTATTTAGTTTTAGTCAAAAAATAGACATTAAATAACCTCATTCTGGTGTAAATAGCATTGAAAAAGAAAAGATGAGTTACCACCAAATTTGCCAGATAATCTATCTGATTATCATGTGGGACCCTATGCTAAAACACATAATCACAGATTCGTCAAATCCAACAAATGCTACCAAGATGAAGACCACTTTGTTTGCAATATGGATTTCATTGACAAGACAACACTTGTCTTTTGCAGGTTGTTCCAATGAAAATCTCAGGATATTTTATGCAAATACACGAGTGAAGTGCAAATGTTCGATTCTTCCATTCTTGATATGCAGCAGTTTCTATGGGATTGTTTTTATTGGTGCACCCTCTACTGTTAATCCCACATGCAAAAACAACACATAGTATATGTACATACTTTACACATGACTAAATATCAATACTGCATGTATGGCACCATTATTATGACAAAAACATTGGCACAATCATCAACAGAATGTCAAACACACTGGAAATATCACAAAAACACTCGTACAAAATGGAATGTGACTAGTATGGTAAATAAATAGTGCATAAATAGTAAGTAACAAACAAAAAATGCATCGGTAATGTAATATAAAAAGTTACTACATGCTATAAGACAAAAGTAATTTCAAAGTGATCCATTTGTATCATGAACCAAGCACACAACGTGTCCACATGTAAATGTATAAAGACAACGATTGTGGCATTTGAATCCAAAACATGCGCCCCTTGTATTTTGCTGGCAATACAGTGACTAGCCTTCAGGGTTCCTGCACCTATTGTCCAACACAATTCAGTGCCTTTTCCTTCAAGAATTCAAGGCCATTTAAGGCTCTTAATCCACAATTTTTAACATACTGTACCATAAAATAGTCCGTTCTTACATCAACAGGAAACATGTCAAGTCCCCACGTTTATGCGACAATGAGAAGCAACATGCGGTTGCTGTCAACTGTTAGCCTGCGGCCATCGGACATTTGACAGGCTCGAGCTAGATTCAAAACCTTTCAAGGCCTTGTCCTGAATTTCTAAAACAAGTTTAGGACTTTTTATTGTTTTAAAATCAAAGGCCAGCCAGAGCAGCAACCCTTTAGATTAGGACATTTAAGCAACAACAATCGAAGAGCCACCAGCACAATGCACGTCTGCCACCACATAACCAACTGTGATCCGCAGTCACTTTGAAAATCTCCGTATTTTGCAGCACATTGGCGACTAAACTTTCTTTACTGACTCTCAGTCTCCGTATGTGGAAAGTCTACAACACATGTACAATTCAAACAATCTTCAGTTCTGAAATCAGTGAGATTGAAACACTGCGTGATCTGTTGGCAGCAGTCAATCACTCGGTCAAAGTTACTGCCTTGAAGTGAGATTTCGCACACGTGATTTAGTTTCTTCATTTAAAAAATAAAACGGTACATAAACCTCGGTGGAAAGGTTCACCATATGATCTGTCAGTACTCAATCCTCACATAGCATCCCGAAATAACTAAATCATTAGTTTCACAATCATGTTATCGAAAATAGCTTATTAATAGTAAATGCAATTTCCAGTGTGTGTAAACCAACGGGCTGTTTTGTTGTAATCCTCTCCATTTTAACTGTTCGCTTGCAGTGGCCATGTTGCAGTGCTCATGAAGTTTTTGAATCTTAGCTAGTTCCAGAACACATCACAACCTGCATAGCTCACATTCAGTACCATTGCTGACACAGCCAACCCCACTGCCACATCTACACGTTTTGTTTAAAAAATTGCAATGATAACTTCTGTACACAGGTTGCATCCAGAAAGTGTGAAGTGACTACAGTGAGGATGTTGGGTTGGTTTTAACAACTATGGTTACAGTTTACACCACACTTACAGCTACTGCTCTTCTACTGTATACTCTAGCAACAATTACTGCATCAATTTTATTAATCTTATAATAATGAGTGACTGCTCAGCTAGCACATTGCACTGATACTGCAGCTGAATGCATATTGCTCACCCGACACGTTGAGATCTGCTAGGCGCTGTTTCTCGGGTTCCAACAACCACTGCTGCATTCTTGCAAACGTCTCGCGACCGGACTTCAACTGTGCCCACGGTTTCGGTTTGCGGAGAAGATCGCTGAGTGTTCCTTGGCTGCGGCCGAGCACCGCCTGGGCGAACAGCGCCTGCGAGATGTTGCAGCGGCGCAGCTCTTCACTTACCCGCCGCGTGATGTCCACCGTGTCCAGTTCGTCGTCGACGCCGACGTTTAGCGGACTTTTATCACCGTTCTGGGCAGACGCGTTCTCCGCCGCGCGAGTGACAGCTGACGGTGCCAGTGGAATCGGAGACGGCGGCACGACACATCGGACGATTGCTCGGGAGACCGGATCGAACGTATACGACGTGCGATGTGCGCCACCGCGATGGGTGTCGGCGACCAGCGACGGCGTCGGACTCTGTTCCGGCTCGCTGCCGTGTCCGCCGCTGTCGTCGAGCGCCGATATCGGCATCAGCGGTTCCAGAAAGTTGTAGTTGGCGATATCGTCGGACAGAAACACGGCGGAGTCGAAGGGGGACTCGCTCGCGAGGCTGTTGCACTCGGCGTCGCCGATGGAGCACAATGACATCGTCTGAGACGCGTCCCAGAGGCCATTGTCACTAGCGCCGTGGTCGCTAAACAACGGATAAGAATCGGAGTCGTCATCGCCGTTAATCATTGTCGCGCGCCCAGAAATCAGCCAAAGAACACATGCAACGACTATCTGACATAGCGAACCAACACTCTACTTCGTAGCACAATCGAAAATAAAATAATAAATCTAAACCTCCGTATTATTTATTTATTTACGGTCGATAAACCATGTCAAGGTCAGGACAAAGAATATACATGGCCGCGCAGCGCGGCTATCCATATTCTTTGGTCAGGACTCAGGTCACCAGGGTCAGACGGGAGTTGCTAGTAAGTAAGCACAAAACATCTATGAATTTTTATCACGGATTCACGGCGGTCTCCGCGAACCATTATGGCCCCATTTCCAACTTATCGTGAACAAAAAAATGTGCGCCGCTCTTTGCTGTATAATATCGGTTCGGCTTTCCATACGGCTAGTCTACTCCTGCATTTTCCACCCTGCTGTCTATACTCCAGTCTCCCGCATTTCCATTGCTTCGTTTTCACCCTTGCATTTTTAACCGTATCGCATTTTCCACTCCCGCATTTTCAGTCGCCCCGAACCATCGACCCGCCGCCGATTGCGTTCCTTGCCGGCGAGAGTTTTTAACCACTGGTTGTTGTTGTAGCATAAAAGCATTGATTAAAACATATATAGACTCGCCTCTCAGTCTCAGACTCTGTGCTTGAGCATTTATTAATTAATTTAATGTTTCAATTGTTTGTCGTTACTTGGCGAACTATTGTACTGCGTCTGGGCGGCGCGAAGCCTGGGCTTTAAAATACCAGGAAACAGCGATGGCTATCGGCTTCTACACTGCATGTGCTCCTGATAGCAGCTGGCTTAGCAACTGGCTTATCACATGGCCGATGCACTTTCCCCTCCATTAAAACGCAAATTTAATTGCTATTTGCTGGCGTCGGCTAGCAAAGGAGTTTCCTCGAAAAAGTGAAGCTGCGCCACAAGCCGTATGCTGCAGCTGCGGCGGCGCTTTTGTGTCGCTCGGCCTACACTGATATAGTAATCAGCAATTAAAATATTTTGACGAAGCAGATGGCATTGGCCAGGGCACCTGCCCGACCATATTCACGTGTTACCCCCCCCCCTAAAAAGAGATGTAAATGTGCAGCACTTAAAGCGCCGCATATGCCACTTCATCGGCGCTCAACTTCACAGGCAGGCCCGGCGTTCAGCCTAGGCCACAGCCCAAGCCCGCACACACAGTGGCTTGCAGCCATACAGCCACGTAGTATGCCGTTCTCCAATTAAGATTCATTAGACATTATTCCGAAAATTCAGTGTAACCGTGTCACGATGGAGTGAACTGAGCTACAGGGCTTATTTGTTTTCACGGAAACACGTCGCCATGTTGTACGGGAAAAACTGTAGGGGTCCTTATATAAAGACAACTAGGTAGGTAAGTTATGAAAATCTGAAAAAAAACAGGCCAAATAGGAATTCGCAGACTGTATTTTGACCAATGAAGTTCCACGCACAACAATTAACGGGCAGGCATGGTTTACTTTACTTTTCGACGTTAATTACACTGCTACAATAACGCATCGCCCGTACAAGATGGCGCCCGTAACTAATGGATATTGACGGATATTAAACATCACTGCATTTTCCCATGTGTATTACTGTTAGGAAAATTCAAATAAAATAAAGTCATGGACTAGTGCGACTACGGTAGGCCTACATACCGTCTCCCAAAAGGAGAAAACTTTGGCTAATGTCGATGATGACTATAACGATGGTGATGTTGTGAGACAGGTAATTTATTTCATAAACTGGTGCGTCCTTTTGTCCCAATCAGTGAACAGAGTGAGTTGCTCATCCAGTTACACATAGCCTAACACAGTGTCATTTCAGCATTGATGTAACTATACAACGGTGCCCTGGGTTAATATTTGTCTGGCACCCCCTTAATCTTGTTCGTAATATGTTATACGTTAGAGAGTACAGCAAGAAGTCCACCTGGACTTTCGATAATTTTGCTCCCTCCCCCCAGCAAACTTCCGTTAAAAAGTCTCTGTCGTTAGCCAAAAATGCTGTATGGCTGTCGAGCTTCTGATCACTTTGAGCAGACTGCCGAACCATCGACGAGCGGCGGCTGAGCACTGAAAATTGCGATGGATGGATCGAACAGTGTGAGCAGGAACCCGACGATGACCAGCGCCAGACAGATGCTGCTTCCGTTGCCCTGGCCGAGCACTGAGCGCAGCCAACCGACCGCGTTACGCAGCAGCCTCGTCTCGGTGGGTGTCGAACTCGTGTCCTCCTCGATCCCCTGCTGAACAAACGCAACGGCGCCAGTGTTGTTTTCGTCGTACACCGGAACTATAACGCGGCAGAAGACGAAAACGAGATAAAAGCGAAAACAACGGCCATCACAACGGTACAAAAAAAACTAGCAACGGGCCGTGGGAACGGTGCCGAAAGGAGAGGAAAAGAACTGGGGAAACGTGAGAGTATTGCATTGCCGCACTTCTAATGCATCGTCGAACTGTGGTGGATATTTGTGAGACAGAGTTCAACGCTAACCGTCGTTATAGCATGGCGGCAATGGAAGAGCGCAGTTCTCAACTGTCTGGTTCCTCCGTCGATGGCCTTTCTCTGGTTCTCCTCGAGATAAATGGACTTTGAGACTCGTGAATCGCACAGTCTGCATCGTGCATTCTCCAAAACGTTTCTTTCTGCAGTGCACGACTTAACTGATAGCAGTTAGTTTTAACCTTGTAGCCACTCCGTTATAATGACTCGGATGGATGAAAAATACTTTCTTTTTATTTATTTCAACATGGTATAGGGA